>Ga0233434_1003284_pt1 | contig 13302 bp, 10 predicted proteins | sample SI_122_August201_4_FD_182738 | JGI IMG/M metagenome (GOLD analysis project Ga0233434, IMG submission 182738) | Seawater microbial communities from Saanich Inlet, British Columbia, Canada - SI_122_August2016_120_MG | ecosystem: Environmental > Aquatic > Marine > Inlet | place: Canada: British... | reverse complement strand
TATCCAAATATTTGCTACGGGATAACTTTTAAAATGAATAAAACGGGTTACGCATCAGATCCATTTTATCTTAAGCATGATACTGAACCTCATCCCGAAAATCCTGGTCGATTAACAGCCATTCAAAATCGGCTGGAGTCCTCTGAATTTTACAACAACCTAATTCCAATACAACCCCGCAAGGCCACTGCCGAAGAAATAAGTATGGTGCATGATGCAGGTTATGTGGCAAGCGTAAAGCAGAGTTGCGCTGACGAGGTGCGCAATTTAGATGCCGACACCGTTATCTCAACAGACTCCTACGATGCGGCACTTTTGAGTGCTGGAGCAGGAATAAATGCCATTGATCAACTGATCGAAGGCAGTATTCATAACGCCTTTTGCGCGGTACGTCCACCGGGCCATCATGCAGAACAGGACCGGGCAATGGGATTCTGCCTGTTTAACAATGTTGGAATAGCCGCCCGATACGCGCAAAAAGCGAAAGGGTTAAGCAAAATTTTCATATTTGATTGGGATGTTCATCATGGCAACGGTACACAGCACTCGTTTTATAACGATCCCTCCATTTATTACAGCAGTACACATCAGTATCCTTTTTATCCAGGTACAGGTGCAGGAGAAGAGACCGGAACCGGGGATGGACTCGGCACAACATTAAATCTTCCTATGGACGCCTATTCAGATGATGAAGACTATATTTCCGCCATTGAAAACAAGTTAATCCCAACTGTTCAACGCTATAAACCCGATCTGATAATTATTTCCGCTGGCTTTGACGCGCATCAAAATGATCCCCTGGCCCAAATCCAATTGACCACTGGTTGCTTTGGGAAAATGACCGAATTGATGATGGAGATAGCCAAAGAGGTTTGCGATGGACGGTTACTTTCTATGCTAGAAGGGGGTTACGATTATGAAGCATTGAGCGAATCTGTTCGACTTCACACCCAGACTTTATTAAACCCAGACAACCCCGAGGCCTGACTCATGCTTCAACAGCATATTCGAAATTTTACAGATAAGGTGATCGAAGCTCTCAATGTAGGTTCTATGGAAATGATCAACCTGAATCAAGATATGTTGACCCCCGATTTCATTTTGCTCGGTTTGCTAGCGCAAGAAGATTCCATGATCGTTGAGATTCTTGAAACCGCTTACCCGCATGACCTGGAAATTTCCCAAAAAATTATGGAGCGAATATATTCCCTGCAAAGAGATCAGCCAAAGTTTAAGGGTACTGCCGTGGGGCATATTCAGGTTCCTAAAGAAACGGAGGTTTTATTCAAAACCGCTCAGGAGCAAGCAAAATTACTGGGTGATAAATTCATAGGACTCGAAGCCTTATTCCTTGCGCTCTTTGAAAAGAGTTTGGGAAAAATACCTATCCTGCTTGAAGAAATGGGTGTGACTTACGAAAAGGTTAAAAGCGAAATTGAGTCCCTGCGCGGCGGGCGAACCATCAATGAAAAAGGAACAGAAGGTAAATCCGACATCCTTGAGCAATTCACAACTGACCTTACCGATTTGGCCCGCAAAGGGGCCTTGGACCCTGTCATCGGGAGAGAGAAAGAAATCAACCGTATCATTCAGATTCTTTCCCGTAGAAGAAAAAATAACCCCGTAATCATCGGGGAACCGGGAGTAGGAAAAACCGTCATCGTAGAACGCCTGGCTCAAAGGATCGTCAACGCCGAAGTACCCGATACCCTGCTCGGCAAAAAAGTTAAAGTTTTAGAAATGTCAGAACTCATCGCCGGTGCAAAAATGCGCGGGGAGTTCGAAGAGCGCATGAAAGCCGTGAAGGATGAAATTATTGCGGCCCAGGGAAACATCATTCTCTTTATAGATGAGTTGCATACCATTGTCAGTGCGGGAGCAGGGGCAGGAGGCGTAGATGCCTCCAATATGCTCAAGGCCGCTCTTTCCAAAGGACAACTTCAGTGTATCGGAGCTACCACTCTGGATGAATATAAAAAACATATTGAAGAAGACAAGGCTCTTTCAAGAAGGTTCCAACCCATTTTGGTTCAGGAGCCTTCAATTGAAGGCACCATTAAGATTCTTGATGGACTTAAATCACGCTATGAAAAACACCATTCAATCCTGTTCAAGGATGAGGCCCTGATCACCGCCGCAAAACTTTCTGAAAAACATATATCAGACCGGGCTTTGCCCGACAAAGCTGTGGATTTATTAGATGAAGCCGGAGCCCAGAAACACCTGACCCTTATCAATGTCCCCACGCATATCAGAGAATTGGAAAACGAAAAAAACCGATTAAACCTCAAGCAAAAAGAAGAATTTGAACAGCAAAATTTTCAAGCGGTGGCAGTCCTTCAGCAAGAAATCCTCACCATTGACGAAAAACTTGAAAAAGAGCGCGGCGACTGGAAACAAACTCTCACGACTATTGATAACAATGTAACAGCTGAAGACATTGCAAATGTAGTAGCAGAGTGGACGGGAATTCCTGTAAATAAAATTCAGGAAACCGAGCAGGACAAACTGACCCATATGGAGTCCAATTTACATAAAAGGATTATTGGACAGGATAACGCCATCATAGCTGTCAGCAATGCTATTCGGAGAAACCGCGCCGGCCTTAAGGAAAAAGATAAACCGATTGGATCCTTCCTCTTACTCGGTCCTACAGGTGTGGGAAAAACGGAACTGGCAAAAGCCCTAGCGGAATTTCTTCTCGATGATGAAAACAGACTGATCCGGCTCGACATGTCTGAATACATGGAAAAGCATTCGGTCTCCAAGATCATAGGGTCCCCGCCAGGGTATGTCGGGTACGATGAAGGAGGTCAACTGACTGAAAAAGTCCGCAGACACCCTTACTCTGTTGTCCTTCTGGATGAATTAGAAAAAGCCCATCCTGACGTATTCAATATCCTTCTCCAACTACTGGATGACGGGAGACTGACAGACGCACATGGTCGCGTTACCAGCTTTAAAAATGCCATCATCATTGGTACATCAAACATCGGATCTAAAAATATTTCAGAGTCTAATAAAGGAATCGGCTTTGGAAAAACTGAAGTCAGCAAGCAATATAATGTCATAAAAGGCATGGTTATCAGCGAGGCCAAAAAACTCTTTAAACCCGAATTCCTCAACCGCCTCGATGATTTAATTGTCTTTCATGCTTTAACAAAGGAAAATATTCGCGCGATTGCCGATTTGATGATTCAAAATCTCAATAAACGCCTTAAGGATAAAAATCTGTCACTTAGCGTGAAACCTAAAGCCATCGATAAACTTGCAGAGGAAGGTTACAGTGAAGTTTATGGTGCCCGACCCTTAAAGCGTTTAATCGAAAGTGAGATCGAAAACCCGATCTCTATGAAAATACTGACGGGTGAATTCAAGTTTGGCGATCAAATAAACGTGACCCTCCACAAAGGTAATTACAGCTTCTCCAACGGAAAATAAAGTCTGGGATGTCATCTCCAAACACCAATAATATTGCGCAAAATAATAGAATAGTCATCATGGCTTTAATGGTGGCAATGGGAGTAATATTGCATCGTCTTGAGGCTATGCTCCCCTTGCCAACTCCATGGATCAAGCTTGGCCTGGCTAACCTAATGACCCTGATGGCTCTGATCTATCTAGGAACCCAAGAAGCCTTTATTGTGACTCTTGTTAGAGTCATTTTGGGTTCCATCCTTGGAGGAACATTTTTGGGTCCTACATTTTTTCTCAGTTTGGCGGGGGGCGTGGCCAGCACCACAATAATGTGCTGGATTTACAACAGAGGAAAAGGGCCATTCAGCCTCATTGGCGTCAGTGTTTGTGGGGCTTATACCCATACTTTTGTAACCGCAGTATGCGTATATTTGTTCCTTATAAAACAAACATCCTTCTTCATCCTGCTCCCCTTTTTTTTCTCATTAGCCCTGATTACTGGGATTTTTACCGGAATAACCGGAAATCTTTTATCTAGACAAATGCAATTGCAATTAAAATATTCCAAAGTTTGTTAAGAATTATTCGTTTATTTCCGATAAAATATTTTAGACTTTTGCCAATTCTTGTTTTAAAATCTACTAAGTATCAATAAATTAGAAATTTCCTAATGAGCAACCCATCTGGGCCAGACAGCAAAATTACCTTAATAGCAGAATTCTGGGATTTTCTAAAAACCCGGAAGAAATGGTGGTTGGGTCCCATTGTCTTCATTATGTTGCTGATGAGCCTGCTTATCGTACTGACAGAAGGTAGTGCCGTTGCTCCGTTTATTTACACCCTTTTCTAGAAAATAACTTGGTTAAACTTTCTATTGTCATCCCGGTTTACAACGAACGGGACACGCTACGCACTCTGATTTCCAAAGTCGAAGCTGTGGACTATGAAAAAGAAATCATCCTTATCGATGATTTTTCCACAGATGGGACACGGGATGTTTTAAAAGAATATGAAAGCAAGGAAAATTTTCAAGTCGTCTACCATGATCGAAACAAAGGTAAAGGTGCCGCCTTGCAAACTGGATTTTCCAAGACCCGAGGAGAAATCATCATCATTCAAGATGCTGACCTTGAATATAATCCCATTGATTACGGAATATTACTGGAACCCATTCTAGACGGGAGGGCCGATGTAGTTTATGGTTCCCGGTTTCAGGGAGGTACTCATCGGGTATTGTTATTTTGGCATACTCTGGGAAACAAGTTTCTTACAATGCTGTCAAACATGTTCACCAATCTGAACCTGACTGACATGGAAACCGGGTACAAGGTTTTTACAAAAAAAGTGAACGAATCTCTGACTTTCAAGTGCAATCGTTTTGGCTTTGAGCCCGAATTCACCGCCAAGGTTGCAAAGAATAGATTTCGAATCTATGAAGTCCCCATATCGTACAACGGCAGGGATTATTCAGAGGGGAAAAAAATTACGTGGAAAGACGGTTTTGCCGCCATCTGGTATATAATTAAGTTTAGGTTTACAGATTAATTTTTTACCCGCTCAATGCTCCTCCAGACGTTCCCCACAATGCATACAAACTTCATCCTGCTCAGCCACTTCTGTTTCGCAAACAGAACAAATCTGAATAGATTCACGTTCCTCCAATAATTGACGCGCTCTCTCTGCATCTGCTTTGAGTGTCCAAAGCCGAACCTTCATGAGATCTGCAACCGGTGCAGGTTCTGCATGAAAAGATATGTTTTCCAACTGGCAGGGAATGCCTTCACTTTCCAGAAAACCCCGCATGATATAGGCCTTGGCTTCGTTTAAAACCGTACAAAGTACTGCCAGATCAGGGATATCCTTTTGTTCCATTGAAGAAACTAACTCTACTTTGCAATTGGGGCAAAGGGAGTGCGTATCAGGAAAATTGTCATCACAACTTGGGCATATCTTCATACTTTTATTTTATAACATTTGGGAAAACTCACAAAACATGTTTACACCCATCACATTTCCCCTAATTTGATATAATTTTAACAATAAAAAATAATGGCTTGAACATGAAACCCCTAACCCATATCGAAGAAAATATCTTTGACTTGAGAAAAATGGACCGCGTGATTGGATTCTATCTGTATGACAAATTTAACGAGTCCATTGCCAGAATCAATGCAATTTTAGTCGATAGCGAAACCTATCATTGCTACTACCTGGTCATAAACCTGGGAGGCTTTCTTCAGTTAGGAGGAAAAACTGTGGTCTTACCTGTTGAAATCTGGGAAGTAGAAGATTTGGGGAAAGTAAAAACCAAGTGGAGAAAGGAATCCATGATAGAGGCCCCCATTCCCGCTGATTTAAAAAATATAACAAAGATAGAGGAAGAATTAATACGCGATTACTATGGCCTGCCACCCCAAAGACCCCGCCTAATTAAAAATCAGAATAAATAATTACTTTATTACTCAGGGGTTCAATTTAAAACCGACCCAGCAATCGGCGCACTGCATCATGGACATCTTTCACCGTAATGTCCTCAAGACAATAAGGCTTGTAAAGAGGAGAAGGATTGCATTCTTTAAAAAATTTCTGTTTACAGGGAGAGCAATCAAAATTCTTTGTCACCATTTCCTGTTTTTGTATTTCAATATAAGGTCCGCTTGTCCCGGGACTCCCTGGCCCAAAAATGCCCAAAACCGGTACCCCTACCATTGCGGCCAAATGCATCATCCCACTGTCATTGCCTATGAACAATCGACTTTTTCTTAAAAGACCCGCTAACACTCTCAAATTAACCGGCGGAATGATTTTGATCATTTCTGATTGGCCGGATTTCTTGATCCGACCCAGCAATTCCGCTTCCTTTTCTGTTCCCAATAAAATCAGTCTCTTCCCATCTTCTTTAATTAGCTTCTGGCACAAAAATCCAAACCTCTCGGCATGCCAACCTCGTTCCGTTTTTGAGGTCCCTGGGTGTAGAATTAGAAATTCTTCATCTTCATCCATACCCAAGTCTAATAGAACATCTCGAATTGGGGTGTCCCCTTCCTGCGAAATGAGTTGTGCAAAATCACGGTCAGGTGTATCCAGCTTGAGAGAGGATAGGATTTTAAAAAAATATTCAACACGATATTGCGCTTTTTTCAAATGGGATGTGGTTGTAACTGGATGGGTAAGCAAAATATCTCTTCCCTCGGTGTTATAACCCAGCCGGTATTTTACTCCTGTCAAACTTAATAAAAACGCTGACCCAAATGAGTTGGGAAATACTACCCCAACATCAAAGTTAAGCTTTTTCAAATTCCTGGCAAACTTTACTCTTTGCCAAAATCCATTTTCCGAGTCGGAGGGTAACGTTAAAACGGTATTGATGGCTGGGTGACCCAAAAGTAATTCATCGGAAGGGGATTTTACAACAACAGAAATACGGGCCACCGGGTAAGCACGACGCAGGGATTGTATTACCGGGAGCGTCAACACTACATCGCCTATCCAATTAGGCATCCATAATAAAAAACTGTGGATTTCCTGACTGTGAAGGGGACGCGTTGTATCCATAACCCAAGTCATTGAAGGTTGATAATACCACCAGCCCATACCTTTGGGAGAAAACTGGCAAGGCCCGTCAAGTCGAGACTACTCTTTGTCAGCCTATGAGTGTTATACCTATTCGAGGCATGTATTTTATTGCTTTCATGCCTCGAAGGGGTGAAAGCCAGGAATGCCACAGCTCCACATTTGGCGGGAAGGGCTTACTTAACTCTTTGTATTCGGGCACCCAGGCTGGACAGCTTTTTCTCCATGCTCACATATCCGCGATCAATATGATAAACACGTGAAATTACGGATTGGCCTTTTGTCGCCAAGGCCGCTAGAACGAGTGATGCACTGGCCCGAAGGTCTGTGGCCATCAAGGGGGCACCCGAAAGGCTTTTGACTCCATTGATGACCGCTGTGTGCCCATCCAACGTGATGTCAGCTCCCATTCTTTTTAATTCCGCAACATGCATAAACCGATTCTCAAATACGGTCTCCATAATAATACTCTGTCCATGCGCCAAAGTCATTAACGCCATGAACTGGGCCTGTATATCAGTGGGGAAACCCGGGTAAGGATGAGTTCTGGCGTTGACAGCGAGTAAGGGACGCTTTCCTCTGATTCGCATTGAGGAGTTGTCCGTTTCCACATCAACCTGAGCCTCCTGAAGTTTCAGGGTAATGGGCTCCACATGCTGTGGAATACAGTTCTCAATCAGGACGTCTCCTTGAGTGATGGCCGCCGCAATCATATATGTTCCCGTTTCAATACGGTCAGGAAAAATATGGCACTCGATCGGTTTCAAGGAAGAAACTCCTTGAATGGTAATCATATCGGTGCCCTGGCCTTTAATTTTTGCTCCGGCCTTGTTCAAAATATCCGCTAGAAATACAACCTCGGGTTCCTTCGCCGAATTTTCCAGAATCGTTTCGCCCTCAGCGAGAGATGCCGCCATCATCAGGTTGGCTGTACCCGTCACCGACACCGTATCAAAATAGAACTGGATCCCCTTAAGGCTATCAGCCGTTCCATGCACATAACCCTGCTCCAGCCAAACCTTCGCCCCCATTGCTTCCAGTCCTTTAATGTGAAGATCTATAGGTCGTGCTCCAATAGCGCACCCACCCGGCAAAGATACCCTGGCTCGGCCTAACTTGGCTAGTAATGGTCCCAAAACCAGGCAGGAAGCCCGCATGGTAGAAACCAGATCATAAGGTGCTTCAGGATTGTTGGCTTGGGACGTATCCAAAACAATTTTTTCGTTGCGATAACTTTCTACTTCTGCCCCCAGATCCTTGAGTAGCTGAATCATAGTTGCCACATCGCGAACTTTTGGAACCCCTTCGATTATATTTCGTCCCCGGGTCAGGAGTGTAGCGGCCAAAACGGGAAGAACCGCATTCTTGGCTCCGCTCATCTTGACGGTGCCTTCTAAAGGCCGACCGCCCTCTATAACAATCTTATCCATTCATAGTCCTTGCTAATACCACCCTGTCATAACCAGAATAATCCTGAACCACTTGAAGATCCTGATAGCGCGAACAGTCTTCAAATATTTCAACCACCGCCGAAGCCTGGTTGTGCCCGATTTCCAAAACCAGCCAACCATTTTTCTCAAGTTGTTCCCATGCCATGGGTACGATATAGCGGTAATAGTCCAACCCATCTTCCCCTCCATCCAAAGCTTGAGGCGGTTCATATTGCCGTACTTCCGGCATGCACGTTAACAGGTTTTCAGATGCGATATAGGGAGGGTTGGAGACGATAAGGTGATAAGGCCCTTGCCAGTCTATCTGCATAAAATCGCCGGATACAAAGCATATTTGATCTGTCACAGCATGGTGCAGGGCATTTTTTCGGGCTATCTCTAATGCCGAATTTTCAAGTGCCGTGATCTGGCATTGAGAGATTTCCTTCGCTAGCACAATCGAAAGAACTCCTGATCCCGTTCCCAAATCCAAAATTCGAACAGGAGTGGATATTTTCTCCAATGCTTTCAAACATTGCTCGATCAGAATTTCTGTTTCCGGTCGAGGTGTCAGAACTTTTTCATTAACTGCAAAATCGAGCGACCAGAATTCCTGATTACCCGTTATGTGAGAAACCGGTTCGCGCAAAACCCTTCTCTCGATTCGGGAACAAAGCATCTGCTCTTCGGCTCGATTCAGAATCCGCTCAGGATGTGTCATCAACTCAGTTCTTGAGATTTTAAGGCCGTCTGCTATTAATATTTCCGCATCCAGTCGGTGAGATGTAATCCCTGCTCGCAAAAATTTTTGGCTGGCCCAATTGAGAAAAGAGTAAACGGTTCCATCGCGGCTTAGGTCGAGTTTTGTCTCTTCAAGAAGCACTCTTCTAGTCTCCCTTCAGAGCCTGTGTCTGAAAATGGAGGGTTAACGCTTCAAGAAGCTCATCCAAATCGCCCTCCATCATAAATGACAGCTTATGCAGGGTTAAACCAATCCTGTGGTCAGTCACCCTTTCCTGAGGGAAGTTATAGGTACGAATGCGTTCACTACGATCACCCGAACCCACCTGTTGCTTGCGATCGCTGGCCATGGACTCCTGTTGCTTTCTTTGTTCTTCGTCATACAGCCGGGCTCTTAAAACCTTCATGGCTTTTTCCCGGTTCTTATGTTGTGATTTTTCGTCCTGACAGGTCACTATCATTCCGGTCGGTATATAGGTTAAGCGGACAGCCGAATCGGTTGTATTGACACTTTGTCCGCCAGGCCCGGAAGAACGGTAGACATCCACCTTTACATCTGCCGGATTAATTTTGATATCTACATCCTCCACCTCTGGCATGACAGCCACGGTCACCGCCGAAGTATGGATACGTCCCTGGCTTTCTGTATCAGGAACCCGTTGCACCCTATGGGTACCTCCTTCATATTTCAGTTTGCTATAAACTCCTCTACCTGAAATATTGAAAATCACTTCTTTGAATCCGCCTTTGCCGGTCAGGTTGGAACTCAATATATCGACCTGCCATTTTTTCTCTTCAGCATACCTCGAATACATTCGGAACAAGTCATTTGAAAAAAGAGCCGCCTCCTCACCCCCAGTACCAGCACGAATCTCCACGATAACGTTTCGCTCATCACGTGGGTCTTTAGGAAGCAAAAGAAGTTTTAAGGCCTCCACTGTTTCCTGTTTTTGAGATTCCAATTCGGCTACATCTTCCCGAGCCATTTCGACCAACTCTGGATCTTGCTCTTCATTCAGGATTTGTTTATTCTCTGCCAACTGGCGATCGATTTTCTGCCAACTCTGGAACTTTTTAACGATTGGGGTCAGCTCGGATTGCTCCCGGGCATACTTCTGGAATTCGGACTGCTGGGAAATAATTTTAGGATCACTGAGTAGCTGGTTGAGATCGTCATAACGCTTCTCAACCGATTTCAGCTTATCAAACATGGAGGTTTCTTGAAAACCCTTGCGGGATCAGGGAAAGGAAAAAAGATGGCTTCGATTATTGAGGACTGCTTGCTTCTTGCTTATCCGCTGGCATTGCCTTGGCATATTTGCGTTTAAACTTTTCAATGCGACCCGCAGTATCCATGAGCTTCTGTTTTCCCGTGAAAAATGGATGGCACTGGGAACAGATTTCCACATGCAGGTCTTTCAAGGTTGTACGGGTCTGCACTTCGCTTCCGCAAGCGCATCGTACAGTGGTTTCGTAATATTCAGGATGAATGCCGTCTTTCATTGGGTCACCATTAAGAGTTCATTGCCGCTAAAAATTCGGCATTAGTTTTAGTTTCTTTTATTTTTTGCAGGAGTAGATCCATCGTATCATGTATGCCCATCGGGATCAAAACTTTTCTCAATAACCAGACACGCTGGAGGTCTTCCTCTGGGAGCAACAGCTCTTCCTTTCGGGTTCCTGATTTATTGATATCAATGGAGGGGAAAGTTCTCTTGTCTGCCAATTTGCGGTCGAGGACAATTTCTAAATTACCCGTTCCTTTAAATTCCTCAAAAATTACATCGTCCATGCGACTTCCTGTATCAATAAGTGCCGTAGCAAGGATAGTCAGGCTTCCCCCTTCCTCCAGGTTTCTGGCGGCACCAAAAAATCTCTTGGGCCTCTGCAGGGCATTGGAATCTACACCACCCGATAAAACTTTGCCACTTGGTGGAACAATAGCATTATAAGCTCTGGCCAGACGCGTAATACTATCTAGAAGGATCACTACATCTCGCTTGTGCTCAACCAGACGCTTGGCTTTTTCAATCACCATTTCAGCTACCTGCACATGCCTTTGCGCCGGCTCGTCAAAGGTAGAACTGATAACCTCACCTCGCACAGATCGCTCCATATCGGTCACTTCTTCAGGACGCTCATCAATGAGCAAAACGATCAACGCAATTTCCGGGTAGTTCGTGCTAATGCTATTGGCAACGGATTGCAACAACATCGTTTTTCCGGTTCGGGGTGGTGCCACAATCAAACCACGCTGGCCCTTACCTATCGGAGTCATCAGGTCCATCACTCGGGCACTGTAGTCTTTGCCGCCAGGTGTCTCCAGCCGAATCCGTTCTTCAGGATACAACGGTGTCAGGTTATCGAATAAAATTTTATCCTTGGTCTTCTCTGGATTCTCAAAGTTGATTGCCTCCACTTTTAGCAGGGCAAAATAACGCTCACTATCCTTGGGCGGACGAATCTGGCCGGAAATGGTATCACCCGTACGCATATCAAACTTGCGAATCTGCGATGGGGACACATAAATATCATCTGGACCCGGAAGATAATTATAAGTCGGTGCCCGAAGAAAACCGAACCCGTCAGGAAGGATCTCCAGAACCCCCTGGCCAAACATCAGGCCATCCTTTTCGGTCTTGGCTTCCAGAATCCTGAAAATAAGGTCCTGTTTTCTGAGCCCACTGTGGCCCTGGATCTTCAGCTCTTTGGCAATGTTAGTGAGTTCAGATATAGTTTTAGACTTGAGTTCTTCTATATTCATCTGGGTCATGGTTTGTAGCTTCTTTGAGGGAGATTAGGAATGATCGGTTCTCGTAAATAGTAACGCCCTTGGAGTGAACCTAGGTCAAAGACGGGGGAAATTTTATAATGTTGGATATTTTATATTATGAGTGTGTTTTATTGGTTAACGGCGAAAGCACGAAAAAATTAGCTGGATAATTGATTGGTTTTATAAGGGATTTTTTGTCTGGGAGCTTTCGGAGCTAAGTCACTGTATCCAGTTCTCCTCGATTTGTCAACCCTTTTATCTATCCAATGCTTCTATCTGTACAACTATTATCCCAGGCCAGCGAACCCGTTGTCTCAAAATAAAGACCCGGTTGACAAGGCAAATTCAATCGCGGTAGCATGGGGGATCCCAACAAAACCCATAACTTGGGTTTTTATTGCCATCTATTTTCGCTTTTTATTCGCTTATGTTTATCCATCTAAATTGCCACAGTAATTATTCCTTTCTGGCTGGCAAGCCGCCAGAAACAAAGAGCAATGGCCCTTCCCATGCCATCGGGGGGGCAAACAAACTTGACGATCTTGTTCGGCGTGCGGCCATTCTGGGATACCCGGCTCTGGCCCTGACAGACACCAATGGACTTTATGGCGCAGTGCCGTTCTATCAATCTTCCCGCAAGGCAGGCATCAAACCGATTTTTGGAACAGAAATTGTGCAGGAAACACAGCGGGCCGTTCTCCTTGCCAGGAACCTGCAAGGATTCGCAGAGCTCTGCCGGGTGATCACCGATCGGCACTTGAAATCGGACTTCTGCCTGACCGAGCGTTTGAAGCAATGTAGTGAGGATGTCATCATCCTTTGCCCGGATAGGGAGATTTTGCAATCCCTGCTCGCCACACGCGGAAGTGAAAATCTTTATTTCGAGATCAATTCATCCAGCGTGACAAGTGAGGGAGTGGATTGCCCAGTCGTCGCAACAAATCCGGTTCGTTTCGTTCGCCCCGAAGACTGGGAGGTGCATCGCCTGCTGACAGCCATCAAGACGAATACCACCATCCATTCTGTTCCCCGATCCGCATTGGCTCCCCGTGATGCATGGATGAAAACTCCTGAAGAGATGGCGCGCCTGTTTCAAGAGACCCCCCTTGCCAACACTCTCAAGATCGCCGAGCAATGTAACGTTGAGCTTCCGGTCGGGGAAACATTACTTCCAAAGCTACCTGTAAATTCAAAAAACCAATATGGCTATCTCAAAAAACTGACATGGGAAGGACTGAAAAAATTTTATCACGGCGATCGTCTAAAAGATGCCATTCAACAACTGCGTTACGAACTGAAGGTAATCAATGGCCTGAATTTTTCCTCCTACTTTCTGATTGTCTGGGACATCGTGCGCGAGGCAAAAGC
>Ga0233434_1003282_pt1 | contig 13308 bp, 13 predicted proteins | sample SI_122_August201_4_FD_182738 | JGI IMG/M metagenome (GOLD analysis project Ga0233434, IMG submission 182738) | Seawater microbial communities from Saanich Inlet, British Columbia, Canada - SI_122_August2016_120_MG | ecosystem: Environmental > Aquatic > Marine > Inlet | place: Canada: British... | reverse complement strand
AAATTTTTAGTGAACAAAAAAAAGTAGATTATCAATTACAAATTGAAGGTGCAGCAGCTGTTTCACAAAGCCAAATTGGATTAATTCCTAAAGGTGTTGGTAAAAAAATTCACAAAGCTGCCAATTCTGGAAAAATTACTGCTAAACGAATTAAACAATTAGAGGCAAAAAGTGATCACGATACTGCAGCCCTAGTTGAATCACTAAGTGAAAAATGTACCAATGATGCAAGACCATGGATTCACTATGGATTAACAAGTAATGATTTGGTGGATACCAGTAACTCTATGCAAATGCGTGATGCTTTGCAAATAATAGAACCAAAGGTTGCAAAGATGGCATTAATTCTTGCAAAAAAAGCAGTAAAGTATGGAAAAATTCCAGCAGTTGGCAGAACACACGGTCAACATGCAAGTATCATTTCATTTGGATTAAAATTTGCAAACTGGGCAGCAGAAATGTCAAAACACGTTGAAAGAATTGAAGAGATTAAAAAAAGAATTCTAATTTGTAAAACACTTGGTGTAGTTGGTACTGGTTCATTGATGGGCGCAAAAGCAGTTGAAGTGCAAAAAAGAGTTGCAAAAATATTAAAATTATTTCCTGCAGAAGTTACTACTCAGGTAGTTCCAAGAGAGAGATATGCAGAATATGTTTTTGAATTAGCATTAATTGGTGCAACATTAGAAAAAATTGCAATAGAGATTAGAAATTTGCAAAGAACAGAAATTGGCGAGGTTGCTGAGGGATTCAAAAAAGGACAAATGGGAAGTAGTGCTGTTCCAGTAAAAAGAAATCCAATCAAAAGTGAACGTGTATCATCATTATCAAAAATGGTTAGAAGCCAAGTAGCAATTTCATTTGAAAATATACCATTATGGCATGAACGAGACCTATCAAACTCTGCAAATGAACGGTTTGTCATTCCAACTGTATCGATTTTAGTGGATGAAATGCTTGAAACCATGACTAGAATTACTTCAAACTTGATGGTAAATGAAAAACGAATTGTAAATAATTTGTACATCACACGAGGACAAATCTTTGCAGAATTTGTTTTAGAGGCACTAATCAAAAAAGGTGTTCCAAGATTTGTAGCATACAAAGATGTTCAAAGAGTTGCATTTGAGGCAAATGACAAAGAAATGCAATACATTGATGCAATCAAAAACGATAAAGCATTTTCATCAAAATTAACTGAAAAAGAAATTGATTCAATATTTTCTCCTGAAAAACACTTGGGTGCATCACCAATTATTATTAGAAATGTAAACAAGTCAGTTCAAAAGAATGTTAGAAAATTTATCTAGTTTTTAGTAACGCCTTGTGAATTTTTGAGCCATACTGTAATGCTTTTTTTCTTTTATTGCAAGAAATTTCTGGTACATCAATTTGACTAGCTAGTTTTCGTATGATGTGTTTACGATAGATGTCTTCAGAGTCATGAATTTTCTCAGAAATTGGGATAGTTTTGGCATAATCTATGAATTTTGAGTGCAATAGTGGTTGGATAATTTTTACATCAAATTCTGATGCTACTAAATTTACTGCCTTCATCATTTTTAGTTCGTTTTCTAATTTTTCATCCATGACTTGATGAATTCTTGATTCACCTTCAGAAAATGCTTCTCTATACGCGTTATATCCACAAAATAATTCATCGATTCCATTTGCAGTAACTACAGTATCAAGAGATAGACTTTTTGCTAATTTTGATACATAGTAAAATGCAATTGAATTTTCATTCCAAGATAAATTCTCAGTTTGAATTGTTTGATTAATTTTTTTACAAATTGTAGGAAATGTTTCTGAATCAATTTCTAAAACATGATGAGAATATTTTAGCAATTCATTAACTTCTTTTGCAAATAAAATATCATGAGATTCAGGAAAACCAATTGTTAGTAATGTAATGTCATAGTCCATATCATGGCAAATTTTTGAAATTAATGTACTATCTACGCCTCCAGAATATGCAATTCCAATTTTCTTTCCTGGAACAGTTTCAGAAATTGCGTTTTTGATATAATCAAATAATTTTTGATATTGCTCATCCATATCCTAGATTTTACTAGAATGGTAATGAATCAATCTCTTCAATGAATTATTGATCTCATTTCTAAATCACATAGGCGTAAAAATCAATCAATCAAAGAAGAAAATAAAATAATAATAAACACTTCATTAGAGGAAATTTGATTTGAGTAAAGTAGAATATCAAACAATGAGCTATAGAACAGGAGTTATTGGAGTAATAGCGATATTTGCAATATTATCAATTTTAGCAGTATATGATTATCAAATATCCAGTGTTGAAGAAAAAACAGAAACTGAGATCTTTAAAGAAGACATGGAAGGAATGCTTGAGAAAATGCAAAACAAATGTAATGAATTTGGTAGTCCAGGAAACTTTGAATCAGATGAAATGAAAAGTGGATGGACTGATTGTATGCAAGAAGCAAATGAATGGTTGGAAACTAATTTCCCATAAACTTATTCAATAAAACTACTCAATCTTTTAATCTAGTAAAAAATACAATACAACATGATGCGATTATCTGAAATTGAAATTGAAGATGAATTAAAAAATCTTTCAGGATGGAGTGTTGCAAATGAAAAATTGCACAAAGATTTTCAGTTTGATAGTTTCAATCAAGCATTTGGTTTTATGACAAGAGCTGCCATGGAAATTGAAAAAATGAATCATCATCCAGAATGGTTTAATGTGTATAACAAAATTACAATAGAATTAACCACTCACGATGCTGGAGGCATTACAAAAAATGACACCAATCTTGCCAGAATTCTGAATTCTTTAGCATAATTCTAAAAATAAGGTATTTGACAGTCATTACAGAATTTATATTATATCCATAGTCACATGATTTCAAATGGCCACAAGTCCTACGATTTTAGATTCAGATTTCAAGTATATCGACAAAAAAGGGAATTTGTTAAGAACTAGAACAGAACTCACTATGGCACAAATGCTAACCTTTCTTGAAGAAGAATATCAATACGATCATAAACTTACCTTAAAAAATGGACAAGAAGTCACAGTTGATTTTAAAACAAAAAAAGGATTAATCGAGGTAATTGATACTGATGAAGACATTGAAAAATACAAGCAAATCAAAGAAGATTTTCCTGATGAGAAAGTAATGGCAATAGGACATGCAAAGTATGTTGCACAAATTAAAGAATTACAAGACATTGTATTTTATGAAAAATCTCCACAGACAGGTTCTATATTTTTAGAAGATGCATCATTCTCATTTGATTATGCACATATTTTACCACTAGTTGAAAAATGCTCAATTCTACATGGTCATACATCTTCTGTAATGGTTGAACTCGTTGGACAAATGAAAGATAATTTACTATTAGACTTTGGAGTAGCAAAAAAAATCATTAAAGAAGTTGTAAATGTATTTGATCACAAATTTTTCATCAATGAAAAATATCTAAAATCAGAAGATGAATCACATTATGTAATTTCATTTGAAGGTCCTAAAGGAAAATTTGAATTACAAGTTCCTAAAGATACCACTTATCTTTTAAAAGGAGAAGCTACAGTAGAGAATCTTTCAAGTGAAATTATCAAAATACTAGCACCAAAAATGCCATCAAATGTAGAAGCAGTAGGAGTTTACATCTATGAAGGTTACAACAAAGGTTCTCATATTATTTCAAATATTTCAAGATAGTTTAAGAAATGGACCCAAAAATTTCAGAAAAAGCATGGAACCCAGAGTTAGAGAAACAAATTCTCAAACAATGGGAAGAAGATAAAATTTATGATTTCACTCCACAAGAAGATAACTTTACCATAGATACTCCACCACCATATCCATCAGGCAGACCATGGCATATTGGAGCAGCAGCTCACTATTCACAAATCGATATGATTGCACGAACTGCAAGAATGGCTGGAAAAAATGTCTATTTTCCAATAGGAATTGACAGAAATGGGCTCCCAGTAGAACTGTACACTGAGAAAAAACACAAAATCAGAATGAGGGAAACTGATAGAAATGAATTTTTGAACCTATGTAGAAGCGCATTAGATGATTTAGAGGCTGAAATGCTTCTCATAATGAAAAGTCTTGGAATAAGTGGAGATTTTGCAAACTATTACAGAACAGATTCTGAAGAATACAGAACGCTAACACAATCAACGTTTATTGATTTATGGAATAAAGGTCAAATCTATCTTGCAAACAGACCTAACAACTATGATTGGGTTTCTGGAACAACAATTGCTGATGCTGAAATTATCTATCAAGAGTTAGCAACAAAACTAGTTTATATGAAATTCAAAATTAAAGATACAGATAAAGAAATAATCATTGCAAGTACAAGACCTGAATTACTTTGTGCATGTAGAACAATTATTGTAAATCCTAAAGACGAAAGATATGCACAATACATTGGAAAGAAGATAATTGTTCCAATTACAAATAAAGAAGTTGAATTAAGAACACATCATTCTGCACAAGAAGAATTTGGGTCAGGAGCTGTAATGGTTTGTAGTTATGGTGATCAAAACGATGTGGCATTATTTAGAGAATTAGAATTAGAGGAAATTGTTGCAATTGGATTAGATGGAAGAATGACTGAAGTTGCAGGAGATTATACAGGACTAAAACCAAAACAAGCAAGAACAAAAATTATTGAAGACATGGAAGCTAAAGGATTACTAGATAAAGTTGAGGATATTAATCATAGAACACCAATATCCGAGAGAAGTAAAATCCCAATTGAAATAATTCCAATGGAGGAATATTATCTCAAACAAAAAGAATCAATTGATAAAATGAGAAAACTAGGAGAAGAAGTAACATTCCATCCTAAGATGCACAAGCAAATTTTGATGAATTGGTTGGATTCAATCAATATTGACTGGCCAATTTCAAGAAGAAGATACTATGGAACAGAAATTCCCATTTGGTATTGTAAAAAGTGCTCAGAACCACACGTTCCTGAGCCTGGAAAATACTACAAACCATGGAATGAGAAATGCCCAATTAGTAATTGTGTAAAATGTGATTCTACAGAATTTGTTGGAGAAGAACGAACTTTTGATACATGGATGGATTCTAGTGTTTCACCATTGTTTGTCTCCAAATTTAACAAAGATGAAGAATTCTTCAACAAAGTATATCCTGCTAGCATTAGACCTCAAGCAAAAGATATTGTAAGAACATGGCTATACTATACACTTCTAAGATGTGAACAACTTACAGGCAAAAAACCATGGACTGAGGCTTGGATAATGGGGTATGGTCTTGATGAAAAAGGAATGAAGATGAGTAAGAGTAAAGGAAATGCAATAGATCCTCTACCAGTAATTGAAAAAGTAGGAGCTGATACTTTTAGATTTTGGAGTGCAAGTGAGATTAATCACGGATATGACTTTAGATGTAATGAACAAAAAATTGATTCAACTAAAAAATTCCTCAGTAAATTATGGAATGTCTCAAGATTCTTGTCAAGTTTTCCAGTAATTGAAACAGGTTCACCTAGTGCATCAGATAAATGGATTTTAGTAGAATTAGATAAACTGGTAATTGAATGCAAAAAAGGATATGAGGAATACAACTTTTTTATTCCAGCAATTGCAATTAGAGAATTTACATGGAATGTATTTGCAGCTCATTACATTGAAATGGTTAAAGCTAGAGCATATGGAATTGAATTCTCAGATGAAGAAAGAGATGGTGCAATATTTACACTACACAAAACACTATCAACAATTTTAAAATTATTAGCACCAATCACTCCATTTATCACAGAACATCTCTGGAAAGAATTGTATTCAGAGAACAGTATTCACAAACAAAGACAAGTTGAGCCTGAAAATATTGAAAATGACGATAATATTACAAAAGAAATTGCAGAATTTAATTCAAAAGTTTGGAATGAGAAAAAATCTCAATCTCTATCATTAAAAGATTCAATTAAAATCGAAGTTCCTGAAATCCTAAAACCATTTGAAAAGGATTTAAAATCAATGCATAATTTAACAGACTAGAAATTAATTTTTAAAAGAATTTACAAGATTTACAAAATATTTGTGCAATGAATTATCTTCTGTAAGCTCTGGATGAAATGAAGTTCCAATTACATTACCTTTTTTGACTGCAACAATTTTGTCATTGAATTTTGATAGTACTTCAACATCAGAACCAACTTCAGAAACAGATGGTGCTCGAATAAAGACTCCGTTGAATTTTGGAATGTTAATTGAATCCAATGAAATATCAGTTTCAAATGAGTCTCGTTGTCGTCCAAAGGAATTTCTTTCTAGTTTAATATCCAAAATATCCAATAGCGGTTGATCAGTTTTTCCAACGACTTTATCATTTGCAGTTTTTGATAGCATTATCATTCCAGCACAAATCCCTAAAACAGGCATTCCACTGTCAATTTTTTCTTTTAGTACCTTCAATGAACCATTTACTAGAGATAATTGTCCAATAGTAGTACTCTCGCCACCAGGAATAATCAATCCATCTAATTGAGAAATTTCATCAGGTGTTTTTACATCTGTAACTGTTCCATCAAATCCTAATTCATCAAGAGCTGCTTTTGTAGATATGAGATTCTCTTGTACATCTCCCTGAATAGATAAAACCCCGACAGTTAGACTCATGCTGAACCACCACGGTCTTGCATACGTAATTCTAGTGTATTAACATCCAATCCAAGCATAGATTGTCTTTCATCAATCATCTTTTGTGCTTCTTTTACTTTATCTGACTCATTCCAAAAAGTAGTAGCTAAAACTATTGCTCTTGCTCTTTCTTTTGCATCATCTGCATTAAAAATTCCAGAACCAACAAAAACACCATCACAACCAAGAGACATAAGATATGCAGCGTCAGCAGGAGTTGCAATTCCACCTGCTGCAAAATTTACAACAGGTAATCTACCAAGTTTTGCAGTTTGTTCAACAATATCATAAGATACTCTGAATTCTCTTGCCATTCTAACTAGTTCTTGATTATCTCCAGAATCATAAATTGATTTTATTGTTCTTAATCCATCATTTACTTTTTTAATGTGAGTGATTGCTTCTGCAACATTTCCTGTTCCAGGTTCTCCTTTTGTTCTAATCATTGCAGCTCCTTCTTCAATTCGTCTCAAAGCTTCTGCTAATGATCTTGCACCATTAACAAATGGTGTTGTGAAATCCCATTTCCAAATATGTCGTAATTCATCTGCAGGTGTTAATACTTCAGATTCATCAATCATATCAACATCAGTTTCTTTGAGAACTAGTGCTTCATTGACATGTCCTATACGGCACTTGGCCATTACAGGAATTGTAACTGAATCCATAATTTCTTCAATAATTCTAATACTTGCAGTTCGTGCAACTCCACCAGCTTTTCTTACTTCAGATGGAAGTTTATCTAAAACCATTACAGAAATTGCACCAGCTTCTTCTGCAATTTGTGCTTGCTCTACAGTTGTTACATCCATTACAACTCCATTTTTTAGCATATGCGCAAAACCACGCTTGAGAGTAGATGAACCACGTAAAACATCAGTAGAATTTTCTTTTTCAGAAACTATTCCTTTTGCATCAAGTCGTTCACCAGATAATGGAAGCATGTGGTAATTTTTACTAAAGACTATTTGTACCTATTCACTAATTTTAGATATTATTTGATCTAGCTCTAATTCAACCATAGTAATAATTGGCGGAATAAAAGCAGATGTAGCATTTTGTTCAGGCCAATGAATTTGATTAGTATGTCCATTTAGAGTAATTTTCACATTAGACTTTTGATATTCAGTTACATCATCTAAAATTGCAAATGATTCAGATGGAATTGCAATAAAACCAGTTTCTTTAATCAACGCTCTAATTTTCTCTAATTTCTGTTCATCTAGTTTTGATCTAATATCTGGTTGAAGATATCCACTTTCAGTTAAAGAATATTTTATGTCACCATTATTTTTTATTAAGAGAATTTCAGTTTTTTGTGCACCAGTTCTTTCAGTAACACCAAAAGAAACTGTCTTTAACTGATGTTTTGTGTATTCAATTTCAATTTTATCAAAAGAATGTGCAGCAGACATGGGAATTTCATTTTTTGTTATCATTGGAACTGAAAGTAATAGTGCTGCAATGATTGGAATAGCAGCTAATACCAAGTAAATCGGTTTTACCATGATCGATAATCAATTAAAAATTGAGACATATTGCAAATAAATCTTGATTAAAAATAACTTAAAATCTAAGTCCATTTCATTCTTCTTTGTGGGGTCGTAGCCTAGCCTGGTAGGGCGACAGTGTCTACGAAAAAGATCACCGCTAAGGGCTCCAAAGGTTAACTAAGCTAAACTGACTCACGGATGATGTAAGTTTGGAGCTGTAGTGACCCGTAGGTCGCCGGTTCAATTCCGGTCGGCCCCACGTCCCCATCTAATTGATATTAAATTGGGTTTTTTGAGAATTATTGTTTAATTATAATTTTGATTTATTTGTCCTATAGGAACAATACTCAATCCAGAATTTTCAAACAATTCTAAGAGTAATTGTAAATCATTTAGAGCATCATAATCAAGTTCAGAAGTATATTCACCATTTCTAAATAGTGAAAAATCCTGAGGATGCATCATGATTACAGCATAACCGTATTGATTAGAGAATTCAATTGCCTCTTCAAAAATTTCACGAGGATCATTAAATAGTGTATCAGTATATACTTGAAAAGTTCCATCTACCATTTGATTATCAAACAGATCTTGAGTTTCAGAATATTCTTGTCGTAATACTAGTTCAACTTCAACATTATTTTCATCAAAATATCCCAACTCTTGTGCTAAAAATGCATATGAATATCCAGGCCAAACATTAATGGCAATTTTTAATGGAGTTTTTTCATTAATTAAATCAGTATCCATTTGAGATGAAAATCCAACAATCCCCAAAATTATTGTGGCAACAATGACACTTGGTATTATTATAGATTTTTTCATTTTTAATCACGAGTTTTTTTACAATGTTTACATAATCCCAAAAATTCTAAACGAGAATTTTGGATATCAAATTGAGATTTTCGTTTAACTCTAGTTTCAATTTCTTTTATGGCTTTTTCAGCATAACTTTCTATTCGTCCACAATTATTACAAATTAAATTAATTTGGGTACAATCAACTATACCAAATCTTGTTTTATCAGATGAACCAGTTTCACTAATCAAATTTTTTGTTTTCAGTAATTCGATTGTTTTGTAAACAGTAGAAAGACTAGTCATTGGATAATTTTTTAGGATTTCTTGATGAATTTGTTCTGCAGTTGGGTGTGATTTTGTTTCCAGAACATAATCAATTATCGCAATTCTTTGGGGAGTTATGCGATATCCTTCATTGCGGAGTAGGGAAATTAACTCTTGACTAGCCATTACAAAGTATAATTATAATATAGTATTTAAAACTACCTAGTAATAATAACTTATTAATAGTCATTATGAATATGATTAGATATGAGTAAGCGAATTACTATAATGATCGATGAAGATCTGGATAAAAAACTCAGATTAATGCAAGCAAAAATGATTCAAACAGAACAAACATCATACAGTTATTCTCGAGTAATGAATGACTGTATTCGTAAAAGTTTAAGATAATCTTTAACGGTTATTTTTCAAAACATTCAATGCTGAACCTGCTTTGAACCACTCTATCTGAGATTTGTTATAGGAATGATTTAGTAGAATTTCATCTTGATTTCCACCCTTGTGTGAAATAATACATTTGACTTGTTTTGCGGGTTCTAATTCATTGAGATTTTTAAGACTGATTTTATCATCTTCAAGAATTTTTTCATAATCATCAGGATTACTAAATGTTAAAGCTAAAACTCCTTGTTTTTTCAAATTTGTTTCATGAATTCTGGCTAGACTTTTTGTAATCACTGCAACACATCCCAAATATCGTGGAGTCATTGCAGCATGTTCTCGACTACTACCTTCACCATAATTATTATCGCCAATGATTACCCATTGCATTTGTTTTTCTTTATACTGTCTTGCAATATTTGAAAATGATTCTAGTTTATCATTTAAAATATTCTTACCTTGACCAACTTCATCATTAAATGAATTTACTGCACCCAAGAGCATGTTGTCACTAAGATTATCTAAATGTCCTCGAAGAGATAACCATGCACCGGCAGGAGAAATATGATCAGTAGTGCATTTGCCTTTGGCTTTCACCATTATTGGAAGGGATTCAAAGTCTCCACCATTCCATTTGTCAAATGGTTCTAAGCGTTGTAATCGTTTACTGTTAGGATCAATAATCACTTCAACATCATCAGAATTTTCAGGAGGTGCAACAAAAATTCCCTCAGGTCTCATAAAACCTTCTTCAGGAACTTCAGGTGCAGGTTTTGGAGGATCAAGTTTGAATTTTGTTCCATCTGCTGCAGTCAATTCATCTTTTAATGGATTAAAGGATAGTTTCCCTCCTAATGATAAGGCAATAATCATTTCAGGACTACCAATAAAGTTCAAAGTAGTTCGTTGACCATCATTTCGTCCAGGGAAATTTCGATTAAATGTTGTAACAATAGAATTTTTTTTATTTTCTTCTAATTCAGGTCTATTCCATTGACCAATACAAGGACCACATGCATTTGCCAAAACAGTTGCACCAATATCTATTAGAGAATCCATTTGGCCATCTCTCTCAATTGTACCTCTAATTTGTTCAGAACCAGGAGTAACTAATAGAGGAATTTTTGATTTTATTCCCTTGGCTTTTGCTTGTTCAGCAATACTTGCTGCTCTAGACATGTCTTCATAAGATGAATTTGTACAACTACCAATTAATGCAACAGAGATTGGATCAGCATAATCTTTTGCCACAACATCATCAGCTAAATCAGAAATAGTTCTTGCTAAATCAGGAGTATGAGGCCCAACAATATGTGGTTCTAATGTGGATAAATTAATTTCAATTACTCTATCAAAATACTTTTCAGGATTTTCTTCAATTTCAGGATCTGCAACAAGTGATTCTTTATTTTGATTTGCTAATTCTGCAACATTACTTCTGTTTGTATATTTGAGATAAGTTTCCATTCTTTCATCATATGGGAAAACAGAACATGTAGCACCAATTTCAGCTCCCATATTTGCAATTGTAGCTTTACCAGTACAACTAATTGATTTTGTTCCAGGTCCAAAATATTCAACAATTGCATTTGTTCCACCAGAAACTGTTAGTTCATCTGCAACTTTTAGAATAATATCTTTAGGAGCAGTCCATCCGTTTAATTCTCCAGTTAATTTAATACCAATTTTTTTAGGATATAATAATTCCCAAGGTAAGCCAGCCATTGTTTCAGCTGCATCTAATCCACCAACACCTACTGCAATCATTCCAAGACCTCCAGCATTAGGCGTGTGAGAATCAGTACCAATCATTAATCCACCAGGAAATGCATAATTTTCAAGAACTACTTGATGAATGATTCCTGCACCAGGTTTCCAAAAACCACACCCATATTTTGCAGCAGCAGATTGTAAAAATTTGAAAACTTCGCTGTTTTCATCTAGTGAAACTTTCATATCAATATCACCCTGAACTTCAGCTCGAATTAGATGATCACAGTGAACGGTTGTTGGTAAAGCTGCTTGTTTTAATCCTGCTTGCATGAATTGCAACATTACCATTTGACCAGTTACATCTTGTAATGCAACTCTGTCGGGTTTGAGAAAAACATAATCTTTACCGCCAACAAAATTGTTCTCATCAATTTCATTAAAATGTCCAGATAGAATTTTCTCAGTAAGTGTTAAGGGTCGTCCAGTAACATCTCGAAATTTAATAATATTTTCTTTTAATTTCTGATATACACTTGAAACCAATTCAGAAGTTGTATCAGTATTCACAAATTACAACAAATTAATCCCGAATTTAATATTTGCAATTAAAAAATTGAAAAAATCATTACAATAGGCACGTGAATTCTCAACAATTATAAGCTAAAAGCAGCTTTTTAAGGGAATGTTGGGGAGTTGCAGTTTTTCTAAATTGAGGATTAAATTTGGTCAATAAGGGTTTTCCAAAATTTGGAATGTCACAAGCTGGTGCATTTGTTGCTGCTCTAAAAAATTATAATTTACCAGATTTTATTTTAGTGTTAATTGCTAAAGAATGTAAATCAGAACTTTTGGAAAGAGGAAGAATTGATGATAGATTACAAAGTATGAATGATGATGCTTTAAAATTATTACACAAAGTTTTCGTTGGATGTGAAGAAGATTCTGCAGGAAAATATGCACAATACAGATTTTTTGCATATGTTTCAAGCATGTATCATAAATGTGAAGTAATAGTTAACGACACAATTCCTGGAGAAAAAGGCAAAAATCACAAAGTCCTAGTTGCAGTAAAAAATAATGGAATGTACATTGCAGTAGCTACAAACAAAGCAACTGGAAATCCTGTAAACAAAAAAGATACTACTAAATTTTATGAAATTGTAGATGATATCAAAAAAGGAGATCATGGAACAATGTTAACTGATGGAATTTACGGTTCTTCAGTAGGTTTTAGAGGTGATGCACTAGTAGAACTTGAAAACTTGAGTAAATCAAGAGATAGTGATCCTGAAAATATGTTAACTTTCAAAACAGCTAATTTTGAAAATAATATTTATTCAGTTACAAAATGTTAAGATTGTAAATTAAATTGTGTAGTATCCATTGTTAAAAACATAGGTTTGTCATCAGTTTTTTGAAAATCTTCACCATACTGCTCAAATTCTAATTGTTCAAAGAGGTGTTTTGTCCACATATCATGAACATCTATAAGGAATTTTTTGTGTCCTGATATTCTCAATAGCTCATGTAGTAACACATGAGAAACAGAAGTACAATTTTTTTCTGCTAGAAATAATGAATCGTTTTTTTCTTTCATAGGTTGCCAAAATACCAATCCAAAATTTTCAGCCTGATACCCATCACAAGTACAGTCAGTCCATAATGGTCTAAAGTGTGTCAAGTAAAAGTGATAGATTTCTTTTCCTCTTTGTTGATGATCACGTAAAAGTACGGGAGTATCAAGTTTCTGAAGAATACTTCGAGGTTTTATTATCATTTCATCGCATTGAATGTCATAATCTTTACCAAATTTTTCTTTAATCCAAATTTTAAAAAACTGACTCATTTTTTTTACATATTCAAACTCAAATTGCCGTTTTTCACGGTCAGCTTCTTTGACTAAAAAAATGAAATGTAAAAGCATGATAAGAAAAAAGAATGATTATGTTTGACCTTCAAT
>Ga0233434_1003277_pt1 | contig 13319 bp, 13 predicted proteins | sample SI_122_August201_4_FD_182738 | JGI IMG/M metagenome (GOLD analysis project Ga0233434, IMG submission 182738) | Seawater microbial communities from Saanich Inlet, British Columbia, Canada - SI_122_August2016_120_MG | ecosystem: Environmental > Aquatic > Marine > Inlet | place: Canada: British... | reverse complement strand
GATTTTTACTGTATGCGTCTGCATATTTTTCTTGAAGTTGTTTAATATTTTGTGATTTCTCATTAACACTTAATAGTTCTTCTCTTGATTTGTCATTTTTTAAGTCATTTAAAAAATTATCTAGTTCCATGTTACATCTATCCAATAAAGTAACTGCCTGATTTATCTCATTACTGTCAATTAATTCTTTAACTCTATCAATAGATTTTTTAACATTCTTAATTGGACCAACACTTATATTTATTGTTCCTTCGGCAATATTGTTGACTACATCATCAACAGCTTTTTGTTCTTCTTTAAGTTTATTCTTTGCAGTCTCTAATTCTTCATTCGATAACTTTTCAGTTTCAAAATATTTTGAATCTACCTCTATTAAATCAGACTTCTCTTCTTTAAGTCTTTTTTCATTAGAATTTGCATCTACAATAATACCTCTCTCTCTTGTAATATCTTCATCAAGAGTTTGAAGAGATTTTTTGATAGCTTCAATTTCATCTTGTGTTCTGGTATTTTCTTCATCTAAATTTTGTAGTTCCAAGTTTAATCTTTGAATTCTAGATAAATTTTCAATACTTTTTTCTCTTAGTGGTGAAACTTTCTCCATTGCTATTTTAATTAAACTTTCTAGTTCAGATATTTTGGTATTAAAGCCCTCAACTTCGCCTCCAGCCTCACTATTGATTTCATTTTCTATTCTTATTTCTTTATCTATCTCAATTAATTTTAAGTAATAAAGGCCTGCTTCTATCTTTTTTATTTGATCGGTAATTAATTTATATTTTGTGGCTTCCTCAGCTTGTTTTTGAAGATTGGCTAATTGCTTTTCTTGCTGTCTTCTAAGTTCATCAGCCCTTTTAAGATTATTTTCTGCAGCATTAAGTCTTAGTTCAGCCTCATGTCTTCTTACATGTAATCCAGATATTCCTGCTGCTTCTTCTAATATCGCTCTTCGGTCTGTTGGTTTAGCAGTAACTAGAGCACCAATACGCCCCTGGCTAATCATTGAGGGCGAGTGTGCACCAGTTGATAAATCTGCAAAAAACATTTGAGCATCTCTTGCTCTTACTTCTTTGTCATTAATATAAAATTTGGAACCTTTGTCTTTTTCAATTTTTCTTCTAACACTGATTTCTTCAAGTTCACGATACTGAACTGGACCTTCATTATTTTTATTTTCAACTTCAATTGAAACTTCAGCAATATTTTTTGATGCTTTGTTAGAAGTTCCAGAAAAAATTACATCTTCCATACCTGATCCACGCATACTCTTTGCAGAAGTTTCTCCCATAACCCATCTTAAAGACTCAACGATATTTGATTTTCCACATCCGTTTGGACCTACAATTCCGGTAAGACCTTCTTCAATTAAGAAATTTGTTTTATCAGCAAAAGATTTAAATCCATTTAACTGGATTTTTTTAAACTCCATGCACTAACTTATATCAGTTTTTCTAAAGCTTTTTTTAAATTTTTATAATTAAGAGATTTCTCGAACTTTTCGTCGTTAATTATTATCGTAGGAGTAGCATTTACTTTGTATTTTTTAACACCATCGATTCGGTCGTTTAATACAAAATCCTCAATTTCCTCATTTTTAATGCATTTTTCAAAATCCACATTAAAGCCCTCATTTACCAAAAATTTTTGAAGATTTTTATTTGCCTCTTCTACGGAATTACCTTTGACCCATTTTTGTTGATTTGCAAATAGGCTATTTAAAATACTTGAGTCTCCATCATTTTTACATTGTGAGACCTTTGATGCATTGAAAGCCGCAATATCTAATGGAAAGTGCCTAAACTCAATTTTAGCTAAACCAGTATCAAGATATTCTTTTTTAAGTTGTGGATAAACATCTTTATGAAAATTTGCACAGTGACTACAGGTTAAAGACTCAAATGCAATAATAGTAATTTTCGCATCAACATTTCCAACACTAATTCTTTTGATCTCATCAGCACTAATTTTAGAAATAGTGCTTAAAAATATTACTATTAAAATAAAAAATTTTTTCATTTTTCCTTAAATACCTTGGTTAGTTCAATAAGTGATTTTTTAATTTTATCATTTTTAACATCATTAATTTTATTTTGATATTTATTAATTGCGACATTTTCTCGATTATTTATATCTTTTGAGATAATTTTTTGCTCATCATCAAAACTAATAAACTTTAACTTTTCTATAACTGAATAACCAAAAAAACTATTCATTTTATCTAAAATTTCTTTTTTTGAGTACTCAATATCAACTTCATGACCTCTTTTAACCATTATTACCAAAGTGCTAACACCAAACTTATTTGAATTTTTAAATGTTTTTGGATAACAAAATTTAAATAATTTTTCTCCTACGATATATTTCCAATTAGAGAGTGTTTCAGAATAAATATGACCTTTCTTGTTAATAATTTTTTTAACATTTTTAGGCAAAGTGTCTTTAAAAGATCTTAAGCCTTGAATGGTACTATTTCTCTGCTTAATATTATTTTTAGATCGCATATGAAAGAGTTAATAATAACAAATAAAATTCTCAATTGGTATGATATTAATAAAAGATCATTGCCTTGGAGAAAAAAGACGTCCTTAAAAAAAAAGCAATATTACACCTTAGTTAGTGAATATATGCTTCAACAAACTCAAGTTATAACTGTAATACCTTATTTCAATCGATTTATAAAAAATATTCCTGATATAGAAATTCTAGCAAACTTTGATAATCTAAAACTTATAAAATTTTGGGAAGGTCTTGGATATTATTCCAGAGTTAGAAATCTAAAAAAAGCTGCACAAGTTATTGTCAAAGATTTTAATAAAAAATTACCTAGTAATTTTTTGAAGCTAAAATCCTTACCTGGTATTGGAGATTATACTGCAAGTGCAATTTCTGCTATTGCCTTTAACAAGCCACTAATTCCATTAGATGGAAATATTGAAAGAGTTTTAAAAAGATATCTTTACTTAAAAAAAGAAAATCAAATTCGAAAAGAAAATTTGATTAAGCAAAAAAAAATTTTTGGCACATCTAGAAGATCAAGCGATTATGCACAAGCTTTAATGGAATTAGGAGCGTTAATTTGTAAGCCAAAAAATCCACTTTGTGATCAATGTCCTATTTCAAAAAAATGTACATCTTTTATCAAAAAAGATTTCACCTTAACCAAAGTAATAAAAAAAAATAGAGATAAATATTTTTTACTCAAAGTTTATAAAAGAAATAATAAATATTTATTAATTAAAAATAATAAGTTTAATTTTTTAAAAAATTTGAACATTTTTCCAATGAATGAATTGATAAAACCAAAAAATTTTAAACAAAATATGAGTTTTAAAATGTCAAATATGAATATGATTGTCAAAATTGAATATAATAAGATGATTAAAGCTATTCCTTACTCTTATTGGATTGATCCTAAAAATTTAAAAAACTATACTTTGCCAACTTTTACAAAAAAGATTGTTAAATATTTGGAAAATCATAAATGAAAAAAATTGCAATAGTTGGTGCAGGTATTTCTGGTTTATATATTGCTAATTTATTCAAAGAAAATCCTAATTATCAGGTAATAATTTATGAAAAAAATAACTCGATAAAATTAGATAATGGATATGGAATACAACTATCAACAAACAGTATTCAACTTTTAAATAAAATTGGCTTTAATACTTTGAATGAAGAAGAAAAATTTAATCCTGAAAAAATTGATTTTTATGAAATTAAACAGGAAAAAAAAATATGTGATTTAAATATTTCTGACTTTAATTCTGAAGATTGTAAATACACTGCATTAAAAAGATCTAAATTAGTTGAATTTTTAAGAAAAAGATTAAGTGATAATATAATTCAATATGATCATAATATTACTAAAATTGAGTCAAATAATAAGGAAATAAATTTAACTTTTAATGATGATTACAAAGTAATTTGTGATCATTTGATTATTTCTGATGGTGTTTTTTCCAAGGGCAAATCATTAATCTCTAATAATAAAATTAATCCTACTTTTAATAATTTAATTGCTATTAGAGGTAATATTCCAAGAGAAAATCTTAATAACTTAAATAAAAAAAATATTTCTTTATATTTGGGTCATGGATTTCACTTCGTGCTTTATCCACTTAACAATAAAAATGAGGACTTTAATTTTATTGGAATTTTAAAGTATAAATTAACCGCAAATGAGCTGAATAATTACGAATTATTTAATGAAAAGCCTTTTATTCAAAGCATTAAAGATAAATTACAAAATAAAGTTTCTGCATCAATTTTAGATAATCTTCACAATATTAAATGCTTTCCAGTATTTGTTAGTAAAGATTTATACAGGCCAAGTGATAACATTTTTTTAGTTGGAGATGCTTTTTTTGCCTTTCCACCATCTTTTGCTCAAGGTGCATCCCAATCGATTGAAGGTGCGTCAGAACTGTTTGATAATATTATAAATAATAAAAATGATTTTTTTGATGAGAGGTTAAAAAAAGTTAAAATGATTAATAATAGATCTAAATTAAATCAATTTGCATTCCACTTAACAAATCCAATAATAATTTTTTTTAGAAATATATCTTTAAAATTATTAGTAAAAAATAAGAGATTCTTGGATAGTTACTTGGGTAAAGTTTATAAAAGTTAATTTTTTGAAATTAATCTTTGTCTTAGGTAATCGATTGGGTAAGTGCTTCCGTTTATATCGCAGTGCCAATAAGTCCAGCCATTACAGCTTTCTGCACCTAAAATAGTTGCAGCAACTTTGTGGATTGATCCTTCAGCTTGCTCATGTTTAATACTACCATCAGCCATTATTCTTGCAGTAATTTTTTTCTTATGGTCAAAAATATTTGTGCCTGGTTTAATTATGCCAAGTTCAACTAATGAACCAAAAGGTATTCTTGGTTTTGATCTGTTATTTTTAAGAGTGTCTAATAAATTATCTTTAATAGGTTTTGTATTTTTTAATCTTTGCTCACAAGCTTTAAAATAACTCTTTTCTTTTTCTATACCAAAGTAATTTCTACCCAATTTTTTTGCTACAGTAGCTGTGGTGCCAGAGCCTAGAAATGGATCTAAGACCATGTCATCTTTATTGGATGATGCTAGCAATACTCTATGAAGTAGCGACTCTGGTTTTTGTGTTGAGTGTACTTTTTTACCATTTTTCTTTAGTCTCTCAGCACCACTACAAATTGGTAAATTCCAGTCAGATCTCATTTGAAGATCATCGTTTAAACATTTTAATGATTGGTAATTGAAAGTGTATTTTGACTTTTCACTTTTTGAAGCCCAAATTAACGTTTCATGGGCATTGGTAAAACGTGTTCCTCTAAAATTAGGCATAGGATTATTTTTGTTCCAAATAACATCGTTTAAAATCCAAAATCCTAAATTCTGTATAGCGGTACCTACTCTAAAAATATTATGGTAACTGCCTATAACCCAAATAGCTCCGTCTTTTTTTAAAATTCTTTTACACTCAGACAACCATTGATAAGTAAAATCATCGTATTTTTTAAAATTTTCAAACTGATCCCATTTATCATTTACGGCATTAACTTTAGATTGATCTGGTCTAGTTAGTTCACTTTTTAATTGTAAGTTGTATGGAGGATCTGCAAAAATTAAATCAAAAGTTTCACGTGGAATTTTTTTTAATTCTTCAAGGCTATCGCCGTTAATAATTTTATTTTTAAATTCAGTTTTCATTTATAAAAATTAATTAGACTCCAATTGGATTCTTGGGTCAACCTAGGATTGAATTATTTGGATTCGATTTGTGTTAAGAGCACAGGTTATAACTATATATTGTGTGTCTTAAATTTAGATATTGGGGAAAAATTTTTTCTATGATGTTTGTTAATACCAAGTTTTTTGATTGCTTTTAGATGTTGCTTAGTTCCGTAGCCAAAATTTTGATCCCAACCATATCCCTTATTGTTTTTTGCCAATGTGGTTATAAATTTATCCCTTGAAACTTTAGCAATTATAGATGCAGCAGATATAGAGGAAATTTTTTGGTCACCTTTAATTACTGCTTTTAAATTATAATTTTTTAACTCAGGAACTTTATTTCCGTCAATTAAAATATGAGATGGTTTTTTCTTCAGTTTTTTAATGGCTCTTTTCATTGCCAGTAAACTTGCCTGCAGAATGTTGATCTTGTCTATTTCTTTAACTGAAGCCTTGCCAATAGCCCAAATAGAATTTTTTTTAATATAGGTAGATAATATCTCTCGTTTATTTTGAGTTAAACTTTTTGAATCTTTTAATATTTTCTTATTAATTGATTTGTTTAAGATTACTGCCGCTGCATAAACAGGGCCAATTAAGCTTCCTCGACCAACCTCATCTACACCTGCTAAAATTTTCACTTAATTTATCCAGAAGTGGTAAATTAGCATACCAAATAAAATTCCTTTGACAAAAGAAATCCATAACAATCCATAATTAGAAATATTAAGTTTTTTTTGCCAGTAAAGTGTATATTTTTTGTGTAATCCAATCATACTTAGATCTAAATTTTTATCTTTAATTGATCAATTTTTTTTTTTATTTCTTTTAAATCTATCCAAGAATATTTTTTATTTTCAGGAAACCTTATTAAATATGATGGGTTAAATGTTATCATTAAAGGAAAAGTTTTATTTTTTAGTATCATTTCTTTCCATTTTCCTCTTTCAGATGATATTTTATTGTTTATACCAGTTACAGCTTCCATTGCTGTACTCCCCATTAAAATTACAATCTTAGGGTTTATAATTGAAACATGTTCTTTTAAAAAAAAAGAATATCTTTTTATTTCTTTTGACGTAGGCTTTCTATCCTCAGGTGGTCTAAAATTTATTGCATAACCGTTATAGATATTTTGTCTTTTGATATCTATTGCCAAAAGCATTTTATTCAATAATTCACCAACCTCACCTTTAAATGTAGTGCCAGATTTATCCTCTTCAGTTCCAGGTGCCTCGCCAATCAACATAATTGGGCTATTAATATTACCATCACCCAGAACTAGATTTTGAGAATTCTTTTTTAAATTGCAATTTTCGATTGAATTTATTTGTTTTTTTAATTCTTTTAAAAGTTCAGTTTTTTCAAACTGATTGTTATTATTGATTTCAAGAGTATTAAATCTATTTATTGGCTTATCTTTGAATATAAAATTTGGTTCTATAGTATTTATCAATTCCACGTCTAATTTGCCTTTTTGATTTATCATTTTTTTAGTCATAGAATGATCAAATGTTTAATAAACTAATGAAACTATTTGTAATTTTAGGATTACTCTATCAGACACCAGGATATTCTAAAAGTGCTAGTTTTAATGAGTTTAATTCGCGTGATTTAACAAATTATTTTTCAGGCATTGTTGCATTTGAAAACCAAAATAATTTTGATGCCTTAAAGTTTTTTAATGCATCTAAGGTTTTACTTAACAAACATGACTCTTATTTAAAACGATATGTTTATTCTTTGGTTTTAGAAGATAAAGTTGCACAAGCTATTAATATTATAGAAAATAACAGCAATAAAAGTAACTTAGAATTTTTTGATGCATACATACTATTGATCACTAATAGTTTAAAAAAAAATAATTTCGAAAAAGCTGAAAAATTTTTAAATCAAAGTTTAAAATTTCAAAATCAAAATAGATTCAATTTGGTAATATTTGAGTCTTTAAGGCAATACATCTACACTTTTAAAAATAAAAAAATATTATCTAATAAAAAAAATTTTGGAAATATATCAATTATAAATCAAGCGTTCCAAAGATGTTATCTTAAAAAAGATAGTGCCAGATCTTCATTTTTAAATTTAATCAATAATCCAGATGGAGACTACTCAAGGTATGTATTTTTTTACATCAATTATTTAATTCAAAACAAAAAAATAGAAGAAGCCAGGGAAGTTGTTGGTCAACTTGAATATATTAATTCTACACTTTTGCTCACTCAAAGTAAGAGTTGGATTGAAAACAATGAATTCAAAAAATTTAATAAGATTTTTTCATGCAATAATCACAATGATATTGTCAGCGAGTTCTTATTCTTAATTTCAAATCTTTATTCATCTCAAGATAATTTTGAAAAATCAAATTTTTATTTGAATCTCTCAAATTATTTAAATCCAAAATTCATATTAAATTCATCACTTGTGGCTGAAAATTTTTACCTCAATCAAGATTATGAAAAAGTAAAAAAAGTTTTAAAAAATTTTGACAAGGAAAATGAGTTTTATTACTGGTTTAGAATTAAAAAAGAAACACAAATAATTATCAATGAAAATGGATATGAGGAAGGGATAGATTATATAAGTTCAAAATTTAGAAAGATTGATAACCCTAATTTGAAAATGGTTTTTGATATTGCAAACTTTTATAAAAATTCTAAAAACTACAAAAAAGCTATTGAGTATTATACTAAAATTATTGCGTCTTTAAGTGAAGACTCGGAAATAAAATCAGATTTATTATATAGAAGAGGTGGAAGCTATGAGCGACTAGGCAACTATAAGAAGGCTGATGAAGATTTATTATTATCCCTTAAAATTAAACCTGATGAAGCCTATGTTTTAAATTACTTAGCGTATTCGTGGTTGGAACGAGATTATCAAGTTGATGAAGCTATTGAAATGTTAGAAAAGGCATATGCCTTAAGAAATGATGATCCATATATTATAGATTCAATAGGGTGGGCTTTTTATTTGATAGACGATTATGTTGAAGCAGAAAAATACATAAAGAGAGCAGTAGAATTAATGCCTGAAGATCCAACGGTTAATGATCATTATGGCGATATTTTATGGAAACTCGATAGAAAAATTCAGGCTAGATACTTTTGGAATAACGTTTTAAGTTTTGATGATACTGATGATGATTTAAGAAAAAAAATAACTACCAAAATAGTTGAAGGTCTTAAAAACTCTTAAATGATTTCTAACAAGATAAAATCATATGCTAAAATTAATTTAGCACTGAATGTTATTGAAAAACTTTTTTCACTTCATAAAATTGAAAGCATTGTTTCATTTATAAATTTGCATGATTTAATAATAATTAAGAAAACTAATGGTAACAAACATCAAATTTCTTTTAATGGAAAGTTCTCAAAAAATATAAAAAAAAATAATACAGTTAAAAAATTATTCGATATTCTTGATGAAAATAAACTTTTAAATAATCTAAAATTTGAAGTTAAGATTAAAAAGAATATTCCTCAAAAAGCAGGACTTGGAGGAGGATCAATGAATGCAGCAAATATCTTAAGTTTTTTAATTAAAAAAAAATTTATTAAATTAAATCAAAAAAAAATAAAAAAAATCTCCAATCTAATTGGCTCAGATGTGATTTTAGGTATTACACCAACAAGTACCATAATGTCATCAAAAAATGTTGTTAAAAAGTTTTTTAAATGCCCTAAATTTTACACTTTGTTAGTTCGTCCAAATTTTGGATGCTCTACAAAAAAAATTTACTCAGGGGTAAAAAATTTTACAAAATCAAAATTCGATAATCCTAAAAAAACTATGTTTGGTTTTAAGTTTTTAATAGATCAAGAAAATGCTTTAGAAAAAATTGCATTTTTAAAATACCCAAAACTTAAAAAAATTAAGTTATTTTTAGAAAATATAAAAAACCCACTATTTGTAAGAATGACAGGTTCTGGTTCAGTAATAGTTGCTTATTATAGATCAAAACGAGATTGTGAATTAGCTAAAGTTGAATTTAAAAGAAAATTTAAAAATTATTGGTGTAATACATCGAAAACTATATAAATTTTATTTTATTGTGTTATATGAAAACAATATTGGGGCGTAGCCAAGTGGTAAGGCACTGGTTTTTGGTACCGGCATCCTAGGTTCGAATCCTAGCGCCCCAGCCATTTATGGACAACTTTTTAGATAAAATTTTTTTTAGATCACGTAATCTTGATTATATAAGTCAAAATCTTAAAAATATTACAAACCAAACTCCTGCTAATAAAATTTTTGAAGCAATCAATTCTTATTCTGAAAATAGTGAAGTGAGATATGTTGGGGGCTGTATCAGAAAAGTTGTAAAAAAAGAAATTGTGGATGATATTGATTTAGCGACTAATTTAAAACCAAATGAAGTTTGTGATGCTTTAAAAAAGAAAAAAATTAATTTTTATGAGACTGGTATTGATCATGGAACTATCACAGCAATTATAGCTAAACATAAATTTGAGATTACTACTTTAAGAAAAGATGTGATTACCGATGGAAGACATGCAAAAGTAAAATTTTCTTTGGACTGGAAAGAAGATGCTGCTCGAAGAGATTTTTCTATAAACTCAATATACTCAGACAAAGAAGGAAATTTATTTGACCCTCATAATGGTAAAAAAGATTTAGAAGATGGTCATGTAAAATTCATAGGAGATGCAGAAAACAGAATTAAGGAAGATTACTTGCGCATCCTAAGATATATTCGTTTTTTTGTTAATTACTCAAATCGTAAACATAATTCTGAAATTATTAGAATTATTAAAAAAAATATTGGTGGTGTTTCCCAATTATCCTCAGAAAGGTTGTTAGAAGAATTTAAAAAATTAACAAAATCTGATGGCTTTTTAAAGTTATTTGATGATAAGGAAAGTTTAGCAATTATTGAAATTATCTTTCCACAATTAAAAAACTTAAATAGTTTTAAAAAACTAAACTCCTATGCACATCAGAATTTACCTAAAGTTGATTTTATTTTTTTACTATCCCTTTTGATTGTTGATGGTTCTGACAATACAGATTATTTTTTCTATAAATTTAATATCTCTAAAAAAGACCAAAAAAGATTGAGAGTAATCAATTTTTTTTATAAAGAAAAAGTCAATATTAAAAATTTTACTGAAAATAATTTTAATAAGATTTTTTATTTCAATGGAAGGCAAGCTGTAATTGATATTATAAATTATAAGTTATTCAAATCTAGAAAAGTTGAAAAAAAATTAATTAAATTAATAGAAGTCTATAAAAATAAAATTATTCCAACCATGCCAATTGGTGCAAATATGCTAATGACTAAGTATAATATTCCTGAAGGAAAAATATTAGGAAATAAACTAAAAATGATAGAAGAGATGTGGGTTAAAAATGATTTTCAAATTTTAGATAAGCAAATTCAAAAAATTATTAAAGGCTAAACATATTTGACATCTTTAATTTCAAAATTTTTAACTCCAGCTGGAGTTGTTATTTCTACAAGGTCATCTTTATTTTTGCCAATTAAGCCTTTTCCAATTGGAGATTGAAAAAAAATAAGTTTTTGTTTTAAGTCAGCTTCATCTTTTCCAACTATTTTGTAATTAATCTTTTCACCATTATCTAAGTTTTCTAAAAAAACTGTAGAGCCAAAGATAACCTTTCCATCATTGTTTAGTTTTGTAACATCAATAACGTTTGCTCTTGCAATAATATCGTTAATTTCTGTTATCCTACCTTCGCTGTGAGATTGTTCTTCTTTAGCAGCATGATACTCTGCGTTTTCTTTAAGATCTCCATGCGACCTTGCTTCGGCAATAGCAGCTACAATTTCTGGTCTTTTTTTTTCTTTTAAAAAAACTAATTCGTCTTTTAATTCATTTAAACCATTTAATGTGATTGGTTCTTTATCCATTTATTTATTTCCATTTTGCAATTGGTGGTAATGACATTAATATTCCTTCAACGTTGCCACCTGTTTGTAATCCAAATTTTGTACCTCTATCGTATAATAAGTTAAATTCTGCATATCTACCTCTTTTAATATACTGCATCTCTTTATCTTTTAAAGTCCATTTTTTCTTAATTTTTTTTTCAACAATACTATTAAATAGCATTTGAAATGTGACACCAACATCTCTTACAAACTGAAAATCTTTTTCAAAGTTATTTTTTTTGTAATCAAAAAAAATACCACCAATTCCCCTTGGTTCATTTCTATGAGGTAGATAAAAATATTCATCACACCATTTTTTATATTTTTTATAATATTTTTTGTTATGTCGATCACACATTATTTTTAAAGTTTGATGAAATTTATTTTTTTCATTATTATCTTTTATTGATGGCGTTACATCCATTCCTCCACCAAACCAATTTTGAGTTGTACAAATATATCTAGTATTAAAATGCATTGCTGGAATATGTGGATTTTGCATATGCATTACTATTGAAATTCCAGAAGCCCAAAATCTTGGATCTTTACTGGCTCCAGGAATATTTTTTTGAAATTTTTTTGGAAACTTTCCATAAACTTTTGAAAAATTTACACCTGCTTTTTCAAAAATTTTACCACCTTTGATAATTCTGTACTCACCACCACCTTCATCTTTACTTTTATTTCTTTGCCATGTTGTTGATCTAAGTTCAATTTTATTTTTTTCTAACTTAATTATGTCATCACAAATAGCATTTTGAAGTAGCTTAAACCAATTACTAGTAAGGTCTTTTTTTATTTCATTATTCATTTATATTAACCCTGTTTGTCTTAAACTTTCTGCCAAAACAATTGCAACTGAGGATGCAATATTAAGTGATCTAGTATTTTCGTTCATTGGTATTTTTAAACGATTGTTAATTGATTGATGTATATTTTCAGGAACTCCAGCACTCTCTCGACCAAACAATATTGTATCATCTTTATTGAAATTAAATTTTGTATAAGATACCGATGCTTTCGTTGTCATTAATATGATTCTATGATTTTTTTTTGCCTCAAAGAAATGTTCAGAACTTTGATATAAATCAATTTTATCCCAATCCATGTAATCCATTACTACTCTTTTAAACCGTTTATCGCTTAGAAGGAAACCACAAGGCTCAATAATTTCAAGTTTAGCACCTAAACATGCACATGTTCTAATTATTGCCGCTGTATTTTGGGGAATATCAGGTTCGTATAATGCAATTATTGGTTTCTGGCTCATATTTATGTGTCATTCTTTCAGTAGAAAAAAAACTATTATCTTATAAGAAATTGTATATTAAATAAATTTTAAGAATAATATTTATAAAAATGTCAGATAAAAAGCCAGAAAGAAGAGAGTTTTTATTTACAGCCTCGTATGCTGTTGGTGCTGTGGGTGTTGGTGCAGTTGTTTGGCCACTAATTGATCAAATGAATCCTGATGCATCAGTCAAGGCTTTAGCAAGCACAGAAGTTGATGTTAGTTCAGTTAAACCTGGAAATACAATAACGGTACTTTGGAGAGGTAAACCAGTTTTTATTAGAAGAAGAACTCCAGAAGAAATTTCAGAAGCAAAATCTGTTAAGATGGAAGATTTAAAACATCCTGAAAAAGATGAGGATCGAGCAAAAGATCCAGAGT
>Ga0233434_1003257_pt1 | contig 13376 bp, 12 predicted proteins | sample SI_122_August201_4_FD_182738 | JGI IMG/M metagenome (GOLD analysis project Ga0233434, IMG submission 182738) | Seawater microbial communities from Saanich Inlet, British Columbia, Canada - SI_122_August2016_120_MG | ecosystem: Environmental > Aquatic > Marine > Inlet | place: Canada: British... | reverse complement strand
CATCTTTGGTAGCCTGGCGCTGCGAATCATTGAAATATGCCGGAACCGTAACTACTGCATCTTTTACCTCCTCTCCAAGGAAACTCTCTGCAACCTCTTTCATTTTAACAAGCACCATTGCCGAAATCTCCTCTGGATTGAATGTTTTGTCGCGAATAGGAACATAAATCTGTGGTTTTCCGCCCGAATCGCGAATCTCAAAACTCATATGCTTCTTGTCGCTCTGTAATGACGGGTCATCGAACTTTTTTCCTATAAGGCGCTTGGCGTCGAACACTGTGTTTTTGGGATTGGCGGCGATTTGGCTTTTTGCTCCCTCGCCAATAATACGCTCGTTCTCGGTGAATGCAACATAGGAAGGCATGGTGCGGTTGCCTTGGTCGTTGGCGATGATTTCAACGCGGTCATTTACCCATACGCCGACACAAGAGTAGGTGGTTCCAAGATCGATTCCAATAGCTTTTGGCATAATACTTTATTATGTGTTCTTTCTTTATGTATTTTTTCATATATTTTTTATTAAAGATATATGAGAAAGTGGGATGTTACTTTTATGCACATTTTCCGGTTTGGGAGTTGCACCCGAAGCAGCACGACGCGGACATTGCGCACGAGGTGCCTACGGGGCCACAGGATTCACACAACAAGGCATCCCGCCGCCGCCTGGCGCCGAACCTGAAAACTGAAATGGGGATCCGAACCTGCGCAGTGCGGCCTGCGAGATAAGAGATTGTTGTAATTTCTGTCTCATCAGTCTTATTTATAATTCTGTCTCAGTCTTATTTGTCGCAGCAGCTGACGCAGCAGGGGCTCGTGTCGCGCGCGCAGTCGCAGGTGCCAGCACACACTGCACCCCGCCGCCGCCGGGGGGGTATATCAGCACACCATCGCAGATACCGTCCACGGGGTCCACACTGCACCAGGCCCCCGTGCACTGGCACTTGCCGTCCCAGCAGTCGCCGTGGAGGGAACACGTCTCGGCGTTGTGCTTATCGGGGCCGCAGGTCCCTTCTTCTGCGGGGGGCAGGTTTGCCTCCTGCTGTTCCCCTAAATTATTTTCATCGCCAGGACTAGGGTCGTAGCATGTCCCCGTGTTCCAATTGCACGCCATGGTTCCGGTGCAGCAGCCGGCGGCCGGCATCGTGGAGGTGCAATCTCCACCCAGCTGCGACTGACATTTAAGCGGAGCCCCTAAATTATTTTCATCGCCAGGACTAGGGTCGTAGCATGTCCCCGTGGTCCAATTGCACGCCATGGTTCCGGTGCAGCAGCCGGCGGCCGGCATCGTGGAGGTGCAATCTCCACCCAGCTGCGACTGACATTTAAGCGGAGCCCCTAAATTATTTTCTGAATTCTCGGAAGACGTCCTTATACTTCCCCCTGCCCGCAAACGAAACATCTTTCCTACACCGCCACTTCCTAAAGGATTTCTAGAGAGAAGGTTGTGCATTTTCATGTATTGATAGCCTTCTTTGGCTCCAGCTGGGATTACTAAACGCGATGTAACGCGGTTCATACTACTTCTGCCAGAGATTTTACGATTGTATAACCCACCCATGATACCAAAAATACTAGTTTTATTCGTTATAGACGCTCGCATGCTGACTTTCCTAGACATTATACTATAACTAAATATAAAAATTAAATATATTTTCCAGTATTTTTTACAATAACATAGCATATTCCTACTTGAATTGAGGTTGTAATCAATGCCAATGAGATAAATGTAACTTTTAGCCTGTTTAGTTGGTAATGCGTATCATCATCTTTAACTTTACCTAATTGATGATCCATTCTTTTCATATAGGGAAATATAGCCGAAAAATTATACAATATGGAAACGACGATGAGAGAACAGGCAAAGAAAGCAGATAAGCGCGGATCCATTGTTAGTGATTTTACGCGCGTCATGTGATAAAACAAGAGACTACTCGTCATACAAGCAAAGACAACCGTAAGCCATTCACTTAACAGGCCTTCTGGGGTATATACTGCATCTGTATATTCGATAAGACCATTATTATAAGATGGTGCATTCATATATAATATAAACAGAAATAACTATTATTGCTAAAACATATTATATAAAAATATATATAATATATATGATTCAATCGTCATCGTCACATATAGCTAGTGCGTTAAAACACACGCTGTCTCAAATAACAGTAACAAAGTCGGCGTGGAAAAAATGTAGAGGGATACTAAATAGTCATCGCGCCGATGCCATTCAGTTTCGCGCGACAAAGGTGCAGTCATGTTCGTGTATAGAGAGATCCGAAATTAAACATGTTTTTTTGAAACAGTTAATTGCTCCACCGGTGGACGACATTTATAAACCCACGTTTTCATTGGTAACATCCGATGACTGGAAAGAAATAAATTCACTAGATAAGCGTTATCCACCAATAATTTTATATGACAAAGAAACACGTATTGTTATGTCTCAAAAAACAGCCGACATTATGCAGGGTGTAAATATTCATTATTTGCAGGCAGATTACTTTGTCGGTATATTTAATAAAGGGTTTGTTTTTTCTTCGAGTAATGACCTCCATGCCCTATGTGATTGCGGAAATCTTGTCATTCGAAAAAATGCAAGGAGCAGTAATATAAGTAATTAAATATAAGTAATTAAATATAAGTAATTAAATATAAGTAATTAAATATAAGTAATTACATATAAGTAATTAAATATAAGTAATATAATGGCTGGCACAATAAATCCAGAAATATTATGTAATAAAGACTATTCAGTTGCACAATTTAAGTATGATGCTGATATTATGGACGATGTCTTAAAAACAGATTTTCGCGAGTTTTTACAGAGGACAAAGCCGAATTTTAAAACTATTGGAGATTCGACAGACCATGAGCTTTTAGAATCATTGTCGGAATTAGTCAACAATAATGTAAATAAGGGTGGAAATATTTGCAAAGACATGTGTAATGATATACAAGAAAATTTATGCAGCAGTATGTGCAATAAAATGCGTTCAACATATTCAGTTAGCTCACGTGTTGTAATTGGCGGAGTTATTGTTTCGTTAACAGCAGCATTGGTTTATAAAATGCGCGCGGGCAACAGGATCAACAACATAAGTAATGATAAGATAGATACAGAACTGGTGGTGCCAGTAGAAGAAGATGTTGATTTAAATAATGACTCTGATGAGGTTGATGTCATCCGGGTGCCTCATATTATTCATATTAAGAAGGGGTGGTTTTGGTAATGTATTTTATAATATATAATAAATGAATTATATTATAAAACGACATCTTCATATTAGTTATTGCATAAAATATGTGTAAATTAATGCCAATACAACAAAAGTTCCCATAGACCATGGGACGGATTTATATTTACTCATTTTAACATGTGATAACAAATACCAATTTTGGAATGTCGCAGCAATCAAGGCAAATGTCATAAACATTAAATTTTTACTATAACTCACGACTTTATTATCGCTAACAAATACAGATGATGGCATTCCAATTGGCAGTGCTGCAATAACCGCGGCAATCGCCGGATTGTCTAATTCATTTGCAAAGTAACCTATACCGCCTACAGTTAGACCGCCAATAAGAAATTGTCCTGGGAAACTATTTAAAAAATGTGCTAAAGAAAACCCCATATAATATGTGCATCTATTTTATTTTTTACTTTTTGTCGTCTTATGTTTCTTATGTTTCTTATGTTTCTTATGTTTCTTGGTTGTAGATGTTTTTTTGATGGTTTTACACACCTTATCTCCACTCAAGAATCGCACTATCTTCTTTCCTGCTATCAATCCACGAACACTATTCCCTATTTTATCTAAAGGTGGAGAGACAATGCCTATACCACATACGCCAGGAACAACAATTAATATTCCGCCGCCGACGCCACTTTTTGCAGGCATACCGGTTTTTACTGCCCATGTATCACTATATTCATATAATCCTTCTGGGCGCAGAGCGCGCAGAATTTGAATGCTTTCATCGCACGTAAGATGTCGCTTCTTTGTAATGGGGTGCACCCCATAATTTGCAAAAACCGATGCCATTGTTGCTAAATCGTCTGATGCTACTTTAACAGAACACTGTTTTGTGTATACGTCTACACATTCATCAACCGGTCCATAAAAACGATTGTATGATTTTAGAAGATAGGCAAGAGCCATATTCTTTTTATTTGTTTCTGATTCTGAATGATATACCTTCGCTCCGACGTGCAACTTTCTGTTGGCGTAGGCAGACATGTTATTTATTATTTCATTAAAGTAAGCCGTTTTATTTTTTTTATACAATAAACTGGTTGTTGCCATAGCTCCTTGATTTAAAAAGGGGTTGATCGTGTGCGATGGAGCCATTTCGGTCGCGATAATACTGTTAAATGGTAAAAAACTGCCATGGACCCCGACTTTATCGAGCATGTGTTTCATGCCATGTTTTTCTACTACACGCGCAAAACTGAATAATTTACTAATAGATTCTATAGCCACTTGTTTTTTATGATCTCCTGCCGAATACAATTTTCCATTGCAGTCCATTACTGAGATACCATAAGTATTTGGATTGACACGCGCTAACTCCGGAATATATGCTGCATTTTTCCCTCGTTTAATATGTTTCGTGTTTTTATGTAACACCTCTAAAAATTTCTCGAGTTTATCCATATAGTATAAGGTGATATATTATACTGTGGGCAAATATATAATATTATACCGCGAGCAAATATATAATATTATACCGGGTGCAAATATTATAAGTATTATGTAAATTATATAAACACAGATAATATATAATCTATATATGCAGATTTTAAAGATTGTCATGTTATTAGCTGTTTGTATGCCTATTCAAGCTATATTTTTGGGCTCAATATGTTCACCAGTCTATATAGCTTTAAAACAAAATAATATAGATGTTTTATCGAAAATGCTACAAACAATAAGCAATCCTATGTCTGATAACTATGGAAAATGGCTTACTCATCAGGAAGTCCATGCTATTATTGATCCAAATAAAGAACAACAAAATAAAGTGCTAGAGTGGATATATAAACACCCTGTAAAAAATATTGTAAATAATGGAGACTCCATAACATTTTGCTCACAGAAGGCATCATTAGTTGGGATGTTTAACATTCCTATTGTATTTAGCGACAGTAAACTTCTTTTAAAAAATTATACTGTTCCAGAGCATCTACGAGACGTTATTGACTTTGTAGAAATGTATTCGGTTGATCGCGGATTTGGAGTAAAGCAGCGGCCCCTCGTAACAATGAACGATACAGTGGATGATCGTTATATTGGATTGGAGCCATTGAAAAAATTGTATAATTTGCCTTCTCGTCAGCAAGAAATGACTATAAAAACGGCAGCAATAGAATTTCAAGGCAACGAAGGGTATACAAATACAGATATAAATAAGCAGCGAACTTTAAATGGTATGACTGATTCCGGCGTAACTAAAAATATTGGGAACAATATTGGCATTGATATTGAAAGTGAATTAGACGTGCAAATGCTTTCCATGGTAAATGGGAATAACGAACTTTGGTATTGGAGCAACCCTTACTGGCTTTATTCATTCGCGGTAGAATATGATAAAACATTTGATAAGCCTGATATTATTTCTATAAGTTGGGGGTGGGCGGAGAAGCACCAATGTGATATTATTGATTGTGTAAATATTACGTCAGAATCATATGTTTCTAGGACAAATAACGAATTTTTAAAAATGGCGATTCAGGGCACAACTATTGTAGTATCATCTGGAGACGCAGGCGCGCCAGGAAGAACAAATGAAGAATGTAGTTATACTTCGCCAATAAATCCTGTATTTCCTGGATCCAGTCCATATGTATTGAGCATTGGTGCAACGTATGTTGTAAAAGAGAGCACCGTTCAGAATTTTACCACTCCATTGTGTACAAATAATGCTTGTGTTGCCGGTTCCCAAGAAGCAGCGATTAGTTATGATAAAACTGGATGGACTGCAGGAGGAGGATTTGATAGTTATCACAACGAGACGCCGTGGTGGCAGAATAGCGCGGTAAATGATTACTTAAATTCTGGAGTAGAACTACCTCCGGATAAAAATTACAATAAGAATGGCCGGGCATATCCTGATGTGGCGGCAGTCGGTCATAGTTGTCCGACAGTTGTTAATGGCGGACTTGTTTCTGTAGATGGCACTTCATGTAGCGCGCCAATTGTTGGAGGGTTACTTACGTATATCTGGGAACAGGTATGGAATTTATATCGGGTTAAGGCCGGGTTTATAAACCCGCTTTTATATTATATTTATGAGAATTGCAAGAATTGCGTGAATGATATTTCGGTTGGATATAACTGGTGCACTGAAGGAGCGTGCTGCAGCAACGGAACAAACTTTGGATTTTCGTCATATTCTGGGTATGATCCAGTTACGGGAATAGGGACACTAAATATCAATAATATATTAACATTTTTAAATGATAGTAAAAAATGAATGGGAATAAGAGAAAAAGGTATACAACCCCAAGTATTCAATAGATATATTTTTAATTTTAAGATTTTTTTAAGATTAAAAGGAGTCAGCGAATGATTCCCAGTCGTCATCGCCATCATTCGCAGCAAGGGGGGTAGGGACGACGGGAGCAACCGAAGGAGGAGGAGGAGGAGCAAGTGTGGGAGTGGGTGTGGGAGGTGAAGCAATGGGGGCGTCATCTTCAACCGGAAGGTTGTGGTGCATCATGACGAAGGTGATAAAGTCAGCGACGACAGCGATGGCAGGAGCTCCGCCAACTTTGTTGGCGAAGATGTGAGCGAGAGCGAGAAGAGGGAGGCGGTTTTTTTTGAGGGCGGTCTTGCCGGTGTTGAGGTTCCAAACTTCACCGTAGGTGTTGCCGACGCGGTGCCGAGCGATGTCGCGAAGGGCGACGTTGATGGCCTCGCCGTGTGTTTTGCAGAGGTTGCGATAGAGAGTTTCGCGGGAGCCCTTGCCGATAGCGCGGCGGCGGCGGTTGATGTTGTTGTTGACGTTGTCGGAGAGGCGGGAGGTGTTGTAGTTCATGTTCTTTGGAGAAGGGAAGTCAGTGTAAATGAATTGTAATAAGAGAGAAAAAGTATATCAATTTTCCGATTTTTGAGAAAAATTGATTTAGAAATAGTTTATGAAAGAATATAAAAGATGTATTCAACTAGGAGCAAGACGAAGATTAGCTGCGGCGGCGCAGCTGCTGCCCCCTCCACAGCAGTAGAAGATAAGCGGTTGGTATTTTTCGGAAGTTATAAACATGCGACAAGATTTGTGCCGTTTGAGTCAAGGAATCTATCATATTTAGGATTGATGGAGGTGTCAAAAAAGGTGGCAAATACATGTCATGGAGAGTTTAGGTGTAATATCTGCAAGGAGCGAAGTGGTTATCTAGGGCGCGTAGTGGATAGCTTAGGGCAGACATTTTGTAGCTTGCGAGAGGGGGGTCCATCGGAGAGGACGTCAGATCAAGTAGAAATAGGGGAGGAGACACAGGCAATGAAGAGACGTGTTCGTGGTAATAAAAGCGCGGGGTGGACCCTGGAATTAATTCCTTGTGAATCATCGAACATAAATAATGAAGAGCGTGGCGGACATAAGCATTACCACCTAAATTATGGCGTAAAAGTTAATCATGCGAAGACGAAGAAAGACCAGGAATTTTACAACAAGGCACTGAGGAAGTATGTGCCGTTGGTCAACCGTATGTTAAATAATTTTAGCAATGAAGATTGGAGAACATTTGAGGAGCAAATGCCGGTGGTGGAGAGAGTCCTAGGAGAGGAGAGTTATGGAGAGAAGGCATTGGGATCAGTAAAATGGTTTAATAGTGTAATGAGTATGGTAAAGAAGTATAGTAGTGGAACCTCGTATAGCGTAAGTTATCTGACGGTAGACCAGCAGATGGAAGTAGTAGGAGAGGCTATTCTAAGTTGGTTGAAGACACCGGATGAGATAACGGAGGAGGAGCGGGCAGAGCTCCCGGAGTATCTAGGCGCGCTTTATGATGAGCCGCTGCTAACAGTATATCATCAGTTCAACAAGAATGTACTGGATTTGATGTCGAGTGCATATAATGAGTCGGCATTGCGCAGCATGGTGGTTTCGCGTTTCAGTCCAAGTAATTACCAACGCAAGACGGCGGCACCGAGTGCAAGTAAATTGGAGATGAGCGCACAAATTTTAGGAGATTATTCGTTTACCATCAGCACGACGGAAGATATAGAGAAGTATCCGGAGTGTGTAAAGGTGGGTGGTGTTGTCGAGGGAGGTGGAGGCGCGATGTCATTGATGAATTCAATGAAGGCGGAGAAGAGCAGTAAGTATGCTTTTGGTTCGAAGACAGATCCCGCACCAAAGACGTTGAGGGCACTCTGCGAAGAGATTAAAACAGGAAAAATAACAAGTTTGGACCTATCAACAGATAATATGACAGGAGACCCGCACCCGGCATGTTATGTAGCGGAGACTACATTGTCGCGAAGTCATAGTATAGCGCCATATGGTTGGTTGTTTCTAAACGGTCAAACGGCTCGTTTTAGTGGTGTGCATAATGTAACGCACATAATGTCAATAAGGTATGGTGGAAAGGAGAATTACCTATTTATTCTGGGAGGTTCGAAGGGATGCAGGAGGGTGACGTCGAATATAGGATGGAGCGAATATCTAAGCAGTAGCGTAAGGCAGATAGCGGGTTCTACATTTGAGGCGGTAGCGCGTCGGATGCCGGTGAAGTATCCGGAGATGACGAGTAGTACAGAGCTTGCGATAGGGATAGGAACCTCAAGGAAGGATGTTCATGGAGAACTAACAAAGAAGATTTATGTGCGTATAAACAAAACGAGGTGGATCTCAATCTACAAGGCATAAAGGTGGGCGGAATCTCATTAACCGACTCATTTCCCGGTTAAGTCGAAAAGGAGAAGATGAAGGGTATAAATATATTTTTAATGGAGGTGTAAATAATAAGGGTGGATATAAAGGAGGAGGAAGATGATATGGTAAAACAAATGTTTTAAAATTAGAAGAGAAATATATATTTAGAAGAAATCTCTCTATGATAGGAATGAAAGGAATTACAAATGATAAAAACCAATGTTAATGTAATAGATACATGGTGAAGGGTCACGCACAGCACACATATCGCTCAAGTGTGAGGCTTTGTGACAGTTTGGCTCTCACCACAGCCATTGGTTAAATAGAGATATCTCAATCGTCTTTTTCCAGCAATGAGTACGTTTGGTTATTGCGCCACATTCTGCAGCTCCACCCAAACTTTTATTTGCACGTGACCACCATTTTTTTAACGCGTAATAACGATAAAACACAAAATGGCTTCCATCATTAAGAATGAACTTAATTGATATATTAATTTTGTTTTTATTTTTGTTTATTTTTGTTTATTTTTGTTTATAATTGGTGTACATAAATAAGAATTACAGTCAATATAATTATATTATAATCATTATTAATACAAATATAATATTTGTCTTATTTATTATATTTTATATTAGTATAATGAGTAACTTTTATAAATTCATGAAGTTAGAAACCTCCACAGCGTTAGAATCATTTTCCAAAAACATGACTAGTTATGTTAACCGCGACTCCCTTTCCGTAAAGTGCGATTGCTCTACACACAATAATGGCCAAGGATGTAAAGATTCGCACAAAAACAACCTACAAATAGTTAGACCTATGCGTTTTGGCTTTCGCCTTAAAATGAATGACCACAAAAACGGGTTTGTGGTAGACAATCCCGAGTTATACCATAAATCAGGGCAGAGGCTTGGTGCAGGTTATTGGCGAAATACCACATGTGATTGTGATATTCATGATAATGCTACTAACGAAAAAGTTGCGAATATGCATTTTTGCTTAGATGATAAAGGAGAAGTCCATAATCTTCAATTGAAGCATGAACATGATAATGATGTTCATAGTCATGAATATATTGATGCGCCAAATGTTGTAACTTATAATGTAACTACTTCGATGCAATTGAAAAAGGCAGCAAGTATGTCTCAGGGTAACTCCAGTACAGCAATAAACTTATTGGGGGCAGGTTTTACAAATGATGAAAAATTACAATTTTATAATACTGTACTAGACGTCGAAGCCATCACATATTTTACAAATGGTGTATCAGGTGAATTATGGTTCAACTATGTCAATGACCCATCATTCAATGGCGCAGCGAATATAATAATTGCCACCAGTTTTACAAATCATGGATTAATAAGTATCGTTGATTATCCAACAACAAAGGTCGGGTTGATACAGATAGACTTCACCGGTTCTTTTATAAATAAAGGTAAAATATTATGCTCGGATATAAAAAACAACCATGTTGGTATATCAGCGGCGCCGGCATTATCTCACAACCCAATTATAAATGATTCTTCAGGTAACATAACATTCAAAAATATTATTGGGACAGGTATATATACATATGATGTATTTAATAATTTAGGAAGTATTAGTTTTACCGGTGATATTAGTGGGAACGGGATGGACTTGGCAAACGACCCACGGCTGGGGGACACCTCAACAAATTCAGGTACTATTGATTTCTCAGGCGTTAATGGATTAGGGCTTGTTATCTGGTACCAAGGATTTACTAATAAATCAGGAGGTAAAATAACTTTTAATTCTGACATTACTAATAATGGAATCGAACTTGTCAACGAGAGAAATAATTTTACAAATGACGGAACGTTAGCGTACAATGGGAATATATATGGTTCTGGAATTTACAGTGACAATAGTAACAACACAATACAAAACAATGGTGATATCACTTTTAAAAATATTGAAAAGGGTGGAACTGGATTTAACAATTTAACAATACAAAATTATAGTAATATATATTTCTATTCTACTATTAATGGTGTTGGGATTTTAAATACGGCGAAAAATAGTCAAAATTATAATGTTATCGAATTTAAGGGTAAAATACAAAGGGGGGCGCTGTGGCACGGCAAGGCAACAGGAATTTCTGTAAAGTATCCAATAATTAATACTGGAACTATAAAATTTACTGGTGAAATTACTAATTACGGTATAGGGTATAGTATTTCAACAGATGTATCGAGTAATTATTATAACTCTAATTCTGGATCATTGATATTTGACTGTTCATTTACGACGGGAGCTGCGGTGGGTGGAATTGGCTACGGTGTTAAAATTCCATATCAAGCATTTGGTGGCACCGAAACCGCGTTATATAAGGCGTGTAATCCTACTACATCAAACCCTTTTAATCTCGACAGTTCGTGCAATTTTATAGATGGTGGAGACCAAGGGGAGGAGCATATTACTTTTCCAGGATGTGTTGTGGTCGGCGATCAATATACATCATGTACAGGTCTCCCTTTTGTTTATCCATTATAGAAATGATATAAATTAATATATTTAAAACGCGTAGATATCCGGTGTTAAAATTTTTTCAGCAGTTTCGGAAATATTATCAATATAACTGTTTTCTCCATTTAATTCTTTACAAACACTATTCGCAATAGCCAAAGCCATTTCTATTTTGCAGAATGCTTTTGTTAAACGATACCCATGTGTATATAAAATTTTATTTATAAGATAAATTTCGGACGATTGCACGGTTATATTTTTTGTGAGTGATGTTTCAATAATATTCTCCTATTTCTTTTATAATTTTTTTTTAAATTCACATTCACTCCATTATCAATATGGCTTTGGTCTATAATTGGATGCATGGTGAAGGGAGTATGGTATTTAATGTGGGATATTAGATGAGTTTATAGAAATAAATGTTTTAAAATTAGAAGAGAAATATATGTTTTTAATAAAATCTCTCTATGATAAGAATAAAAGGAATTACAAATGGTTTAACCAAGGTTAATGTAATAGATGCATGGTGAAGGGAGTATGGTATTTAATGTGGGGGTATTAGATGAGTTTATAGAAATATATTTTTACTAAAAATAGAGAGAAGGAGAGAATATAAATGTTTTAAAATTAGAAGAGAAATATATGTTTTTAATAAAATCTCTATATGATAAGAATAAAAGGAATTACAAATGTGAAAACCAATGTTAATGTAATAGATACATGGTTTTCATGGAGAAGGGTGTGTTCATGTGTACAGTCAACATAGAATAGGTGAATGAACATTCGTCTTCACACGGAGGATAAAATTCAAGATAGGTGAATGTTCATTCGTCTTCGCGCATATATGACCAGGTGAATGAACATTCGTCTTCACAAACGAAAGAAAAATTAAAAAAAAAGAAAATTGACGAAGAAAAATTGAACAGGGACGTAAGTATTCAAACAAGAGTATTCGTACTACAGAAATTAATTTCAACAAAGATGTCGATCGTTCACAAGAAGGGTATTGCCGCGGCGATGATGGCGTACGCGCGTGAGGTGGTGGTGGCGATTGCCGCGGAGGAAGGGTTCGATGCGGAGAAGGCATTGTCGAGCGTGGGTTTGCCGGAGCCGAGTTGCGCAACTCGTAAGCAAAAGACGAAGGGGGTTTTGCTGCCGTGGTGCGGTGTGGTGGACGAGTCGTCGTGCCAAGGAGTCCGTGTGAACCATGGGCTTTACACGCAGTGCAAGAACGAGAAGGCGACCGGAGGTTCATACTGCAAGACGTGCGGCTCGGGAGACCCGAAGTACGGTGACATTTCGGAGCGGTCGTCTGAGGATTTTGCGTGTGCTTCCAAGGTTGTGCGTTACTCGTTGGTGATGGCGAAGCTTGGCATCAGCCGTGAGGAGGCGGAGGCTGCTGCGAAGGCTGCAGGCGTGGAGATTGCCGAGGCGGAGTTCGAGGAGGTGTCGAAGGGTCAGCGTGGGCGTCCTCGCAAGCTTACGGACACGAGTTCGTCGAGTGATTCGGATAGCGGAGAACCGAAGAAGCGCGGGCGCCCACGCAAGCAAAAGGGTGTTGTCGCGCGTTCATCGGGAGACGATCTTATTGCATCGCTGATGGCGAATGCAGCGGAGACCTCCAATTCTTCGGACGACTCGTCCGCCGAGGATTTCGATGCAGCTGTAAATGATGCGGAAAAGGCGGCGAAGCTTGCTGCTAAGGATGCAGAGAAGCAGGCGAAGCTTGCTGCCAAGGCCATCTCGGATGCGGAGAAGCTCGCAGAGAAGCAGGCGAAGCTTGCGGCCAAGGAGGAGGAGAAGCAGGCGAAGCTTGCGGCCAAGGCCATCTCGGATGCGGAGAAGCTCGCGGCTAAGGCTGCCAAGGATGCGGAGAAGCTCGCAGAGAAGGAAGCCAAGCTTGCGGCCAAGGTCATCGCGGATGCGGAGAAGCTCGCGGCTAAGGCTGCCAAGGATGCAGAGAAGGAAGCCAAGCTTGCGGCCAAGGTCATCGCGGATGCGGA
>Ga0233434_1003249_pt1 | contig 13420 bp, 10 predicted proteins | sample SI_122_August201_4_FD_182738 | JGI IMG/M metagenome (GOLD analysis project Ga0233434, IMG submission 182738) | Seawater microbial communities from Saanich Inlet, British Columbia, Canada - SI_122_August2016_120_MG | ecosystem: Environmental > Aquatic > Marine > Inlet | place: Canada: British... | reverse complement strand
TTATTATTGGAAAACATCTATACATGAATTAATTCAAAATGCACCAAAAGATTGGGAAATATTAATGTTAGGATATTTTAGTTTAAATCCTGAATTTAAAGATTCATATCGTCTATGGAATAATGACTGGAGTGCTCTAAGTTATATTGTAAATAAAAATGCTTTAACTAAACTAAATTCTGTTATTGATCAAAATAATAAATTTAAATTATTAGATGATGTCAATGTTGCTGATAATTATATTTTTAGATTATTTAAAACATATGTTTATCAATATCCTTATTTTACAATAAAAAATAATAATTCAAGTACATTTCATAAAGATCATGATCTTTATCAAAAAATTTATAAAAATTTAAATTATATTACTTTAAATAATTTATTAAAAAAATATTTTAGTAATCCATAAATCTTATTTTTGAAGTTTCACCTAAATGATGTGGTTCAATTAAACAGTATTTACCATGAATTCTCTCCATAATATCATAACTTCTTTCTTCAACATTATGAAGATGATTAATAATTATTGAATAACTTGGATTTTCAAGAATATAGCCATATTGATTTATAATAGAAGCAAACATATTATCACAACCAAGAGTACCAAATGAAAAATGAATATCATCTAATGATATTCTTAATGGACTTTTAAATATCCAAGCATCTTGAGAATCTGCTCTTGGTTCATTGAAATGTCTAAATATATCTTTTGAACCATCTTTTTTAACATCATAACGTAATAGTGCATAAACTTTATTTTCTAATTCTTCTTCTTTAATTTGGTTTAAAGTATCATCAAAATAAATATCACTATTAGATAAAATAACTAATTCTTTATAACAGTATAAGTTGATAAATTCAATTGCTTCTGAAAAATATAATTTTTTATTTTTTATGATTTTAAATTGTTTAATTTTATCTTTATTTTCTAAAAAATTTAAATCATAATTTTTATCATTTAATAAAAAAATTTTATTAATTAATGGATTATTATTATTTTTTATTAAGCAATCTTTTATTTCTATTTGTCTTTCTTTATTATGTGTTTCATAGTAACTTGTAATTAATATCATTTATTTATTAAATAATAAAATAATTATTATGATTAATCGAATATATTTAAATATATATTTTTATTATTAAATATGGATAAACTTAAAAATTATTTATTTTTTAATCCTCATTATCATAATTTATCTAAAAATCAACTTATTTTTCAGTATAAAAAAGATATTAACAATCCTTCTATTATTAAATCATTTCAACATTTTCATGAACAATTTCCACATTTTGATTTAACTTTTTATAAAAATGCTTATAATGAATTAAATAATAAAAATAATCAAGAATTATCTATTCATTGGATTAATTTTGGTCAATATAATAATTATATTTCAAGTAAAGAAGCATTTTATAATTATTATAAATGCTTTAATCATCAATTTTATAATTCACATTATCAATTAAATTTAAATAATGAAATTGATATTATTTATCATTATCTTAATGAAGGATGTTTTAAAAATTATTTTACAAATGAATCTGATTTTATTCATTCTAAAAATCAATCTTTAAATAAATTTAAAAATGATAATAAAAAAAAACATTTTCAAATTAATATTAATAACAATCATGATCAACAAAAATTATTCTCTATTGCTCATGTTTTCGTTCATATGTTTAAACTTGGTGGTGGTGAACTTTATTTGTATCATCTTTTAAATTATTTTAAATATCATCATGCTTCTATTAAACACACTTTATTTTTAAATAAACAATATCAAAATAAAACAATTATTTCATTTAATATTCCTATAATTTATTATAATAATTATGATGAACTTAAAGAATTACTTGATGAATTTGATATTATTTTTGATAATCAACTTTATCATTTTCATTTATTTCCTCATTATAATTATAAAACAATTCAGATAATACATAGTTGTTCAGTTTATCAAAAAAATATTCATTCAAATTATTATTATACTCTTCATTTATATCATGAAAAAAATATACATGAATCTTGGTCTAATATTATAAAAAAAATATTATATTTAAGTGTTAATCATTTGTCAAATAAAGATATGCAATTAATGAACACAAAATTAAATTTAATCAAGAATAATGAAAAATTAGATTTTTATAATCAAATATGCATTGTAGGTAACGTGAATCCACATAAATTTCCTTCAAGTTTTTTAAAAAAATTAATATCATTTTGTAATTTTAATCAAAATTATATTTTTAATATATATGGTGATATAGAATCTACTTACGAAATGTTTTTTTTAACAACCATAAAAAAATGTAAAAATATTAATTATCATGGAATTATTGAACACGATAAAATCAAATCAATTTATTTAGATCATTTTATTTTATTAAGTCCATCTTTAAGTGAAGCAGGAGCCACTGTTTTTTTAGAAGCCATGCTTTATGGATGTCTTGTTATTGGTAGAAATGCAGGTGGTAATCAAGAAACATTAAATTATAATCATTTTTATATTGCTGATCATGATGATGATTATTTTAAAATTTTAGATCATATATCTAATTCAGATAGACATATATTATTAAATAATATAAAATGTCAATATTATAAAATATTAACATATCATAATCCATTAACACAATTTAATTCATTATATCATTTTGCAGATCATTTATTAATTCAAAAACAACATGAACAAAATATACCCAATCAAATTCATTATATATATGGCTTAAAAGAACAAACAAATGAATTCCCATTTTTATTTTTTTATGGTATTTTATCAAATATCTTAATAAATAAACCAAGTATTATATACTTTCATTATCATTATTTACCTTATGGTTATTGGTGGAATAAAATAAAATCTCATCTCACTTTAAATTATATTTCTAATATTGATTTTAAAGTAAATGAATCAGTAACAATTCAACATTTTGCTCATAAAAGTGATTATTTAAGATTATTATTATTAGAAAAATATGGTGGAGTTTATTATGATATTGATACTATATGTGTCAATCCTCATCATCATTTATTAAAATATGATATAGTTTTAGGTATTCAAGAAAAATATAAAAATCAAGATGATTTATTAGGAAATGCTATTATATTCGCTAAAAAAAACAATACATTTATTCAAAAATGGTTATCTGATTATCATCATGTTTTTAACAATGAAAAATGGACAAGTGCTTCATTATTTTTACCAACAGAAATATTAAATACATTAAATAATAATGAAAAAGAAAATATATGTATTGTTGATAAATATCATTTTTATTATCCAAATTACAATGAAAATTATTTACTTTTTCAAAATTCTAATTTAAATATTGAAGATAAAAATATAACTTATCATTACTGCAATCATTACTCTAAAAAATATTTAGATTTAATTAACATTCAAGAAATAAATTATTTTAAAAATAATTCATGTTTAATGAGTAAATTTATAAACAATGTCATTTTATATCAAGAAAATATAAATGATCAAGATAATAATCATCAAATAGATATATGTTCATTTGAACAAATATTAAAAAAAAAAGATAAAGATTCTGTTTATTTATTATTAGATGAACATAATTATAAAAATGTATTATGTAGTTTGAATCAAATTGATTATTTATTTTATTATTCGATCAATATTTATATTGTGTCTAAAAATTTAAGTTATTCATTATTTCAATCATTTACAAAACAGTGCACTTTTTTAAAATTTTTAAATATTTATTTATTTCAATCTTTTGAAACACTTGATTTTGATAATCAAATAAATATCATTGATGATTTTAATAATAATAATATTAAATCTATTTTTTATATTGAAAATAATACTATTTTAGAAAAACACATTAATAATTTTAATAAAAATAGTTTTCAAATTTATATTCAACACATTTATTCTAATAACTAAATTTTTCATGATAATTACCATAAAAATTATTATTTACTATATCACTTTTTATATTTTTTTGATGAGCGACCATTGGATAAATACAATATTTTTCCAATTCTTCATTTCCATATACATCATCTATTTCATTAGTACTATTTTCGATAATATTCAATAATTTTTGAGTATTATTATTTTTAATGATATAGGCCGTTGTTGTTTTCGGTTGATTCACTTTTAATATATTGGGTTTAACTAAGTGTGCATCATTCTTTTCTTTTATATTTGCACCTAAATAGAGTAAATCAAAATCAGATAATTGTTGTAAGGCATTAAATATATAAACCATTATATTTTTTTCTAATATAACATCATCTTCTAAAATTAATGTATATTTTTTGTATTGATCAACTTGCTGAATACATGTAAAATGACTCTTTTTACATCCACTTGCACCTAAAACATAATCAATATTATAATGATTTAAAAATGATTCTGATTTAATGTATTTAATTGATTGAAGTTCTTCTTTTTTTAATTTAAAAGCATTAAATATTTTATAATTTAATATTCCTAATTCATTTAAATGTCTTTCAATATATTCTTTTTTATCATATCGATTTTTTAAATTAATAATAACTATATCCAGAATATGATCATAAATATTATTTGTATATGTAAAATAAATAAATTTTTTATAATTTAGGTAAGATTCTATTTGAATTGATTCATAATAATTTAAATCTTGTATATTTAATTCATTTAACTTAATTTGTTTAAAACCTGTTTTCAATAATTTATTAATTTCAATTTTATATTTATAATTTAAAATATAATAAAATATTTCTTGATTGTATATTTTTTTATTTGATTTATTTATTTTAAAATAATGTATATTTTTTAATGTTCTAATTTTTAATATTAAATATACTAAATTATTATTATAATCAACAAATATTGACTCTTTATCAATTGTTTTTTTCAATATAATATCATTTAAATCATAAAAAATAATTTTAATTAAACATTCATCTTCAATATAATTATCTAATATGTTTATTAAATCATTTAATTCTATTTTATATTCAATCTCATTTATATTTAAACAGTTATTATTTATATTATAAGTTAAAGACACATCGTCATTAAAATTAATATAATCTAATATTTGTTGATAATTATCTTGATTATCTTGTGTGTATAAAAAATGATTAATCATTGATTGATTTATTTCATCTTGAATAATATTTTTTAAATTTATAACATGACTTTGATTTTTTTTTAAATAAAATATATTATTTATATTATATTGATTTAATTGTGTTTTTTTAATTAATAAATTAATTAATATTTCTTTTTGTTGATATTCATATAAAATAAATAAATTAAAAATTATAAAATATTGATATTCAAAATATAAATTTTTTTGATTTATATATTGATTTACAATATAATTCAAATTAATTGGTTTTATTGATAAAAAATAATAAAATATAAAAATATCAGTATATGTAAATTTATTATTTAAAATATTAATTACTTCATTTATATTATTATATTTCATATAATTTAATTGTATGTGATCAGAAGTTTGTTTTATTTCAATTTTATTTTCATTTTCATAAATAAATAATTCTATTTTTACTGAATCATTTAAATTTAATTTATTTAATTGTGATTCTAAATAATAATAATCTTCAATCTTTTCAATTAAAAATATTAATATAAAACTATTTACTGCAGATATACAATTTTCTTGAATTTTATTTAATATTTTTTCACTTTTATAAATATTTTTATTATTTTTTAAAAAATTATAAAAACAATCATTTTTATTTATTTTTTGATTTAAATTAAAATAATTTAGATAATATTCATTATTATATTCAATAAATCCAAAATATTTTGAATAATTAAAATTAATATTATTTTTTTCATAATTAATAATTTGTGTTGAAAGCATTTTTAAAATATAATCATTTACATAATAATCAAAATAATAATTTTCATAATTCAATACATTTAAATTTTGATTATGAATCAAATAATAATTTGAATACTTTTTTACTATTTTATTTTCTAAAATTAAAGGTAAATCATTAAATAATTGTACATTATTTTGATTTTGAAATAAATGTATATTTATATCAGTATAAAATAAAATATGATCAAAAATTTTATTTAATAATAAATTAAATTCATTTTGACATCCAATAAAATGATCTAACATATACCCAAGCATAAATTCATAATCCATTATTGTTATTTTATTGTTATTTTTATTAAAATGATCATATAATTCTTTTGTCGTTATATAAGAAAATGATTTTAAAAAGGGATATTTATCTATAGATTCAACATTACCACCAATAATAATAATTGAATTTTGAAAATCAAGATTAATTAAAGCATTTATGATAAATGTTTCAGAAATAATTGTATCGATATAAATCATGATTACTGGTTTTTTAAAATCAAGAAATAAAAGTTCTTTAAAAAAATTAATAAATATATTTTGATCTATACAATAATTAAATTGAATAGGATAAATATTATTTTGTTGTTGAATTAACTTTTTAATCTTTTCAATGGATTGATCGATCGAAAAAAATTTAAATTTATATGATTCAGTTATTTCATTATTTATTATTTGGCATTTTAAAAATGAATTATTTATTAACGTTTTATATAAATTATAAGAATAATAATAATAATTAAATAATTTTTTCTTTAATATCATTAGTTTAGAATTATTTTGTTGATAAAATAATATATTGGGTAAATATTTTAAATTATCTAAATAATTAGAATGATTTATTATTTGATCATGAATTGAATCAATAAATATTATATAATCATAATTTAATGATTGAATAAAATATTGAATTTGAAAATTATTTTTAATAGGTATAAACTGTAAATTTTCATTTTGATCATTTTCAGTTTTATTTTTAAAATCTCCAAAAATATAGATAATTGATTTTTTATTTTTTAATGAATCAATAAATAATTTATTTAAAGTATATTGATATTCTGAAATAAAATAACAATAATTTACTTTAAATTTATAATATTTATTTATAAATAATTCATTTAGAATTGAAAAATATTTTAAAGAATTATTATTAATACTTTTACTTTTCTCTATTTGATTAAGTAAATCATTTTTATTATTATTATTATGATAATGTATCATAATAACTAAATCATCTTTATTTTCTAATTCAGGATAAATATGTAAATATAATTTTTTATCAAATTCAGGATAAACTTTAAAAAAATCTTCAAAAGAAGATATTTTTTTATGATTTTTCCCGATTGTTTTCCAATGAATAAATAATTGATTTTTATTCAATGATTTAAATTCAGGATTAAATAATCGATATATATTAGCATTAAACATTAGATTAATATATAATCATTTATTTATATTTGTTTTATTATCAAAAAAAATATATTTAATAATTTATTAATGAAAAATTTACTTGTAACAGGTGGCTGTGGTTTTATTGGATCAAATTTTATTAATTATTTTTTAAAAAATAATAAAGACACTCGAATAATCAACATGGATGCGATGTATTATTGCGCAGATGAAAAAAATATTTTACCAGAATTTATAAAGTCGTCTAATTATAAATTAATTAGAGGTAATATATGTAGTTATGATTTATTAAATCACATATTAGAATATTATGATATAGATAGTGTTATTCATTTTGCAGCACAATCTCATGTTCAGGATTCATTTAATGATTCGTTTAAATATACCCATGATAATATTTTAGGTACTCATACTTTATTAGAAGCATGTAGAAAATATGGTAAAATTAATCGATTTATTCATGTATCAACTGATGAAGTATATGGTGAATCATTATTAAATGAAGATGAAGAAAAAAAGAATGAAAAATCAATTTTAAGTCCAACTAATCCTTATGCTGCAACAAAAGCAGGGGCAGAATTAATTGCAAGTTCTTACAGTCATTCATTCAAGATGCCAATTATTATTACGCGAGGAAATAATGTATTTGGACCAAATCAATATCCTGAAAAACTTATTCCTCGATTTATTGAATTATTAAAAAATGATAAAAAGGTAACAATTCAAGGAGATGGATCAAATGTACGAGCATTTTTACATTCAGATGATGTTGCTAGGGCAATGGAACATGTATTAAAATTTGGAAAAATTGGTGAAATATATAATATTGGAAGTGATGAAGATAAAGAATATACTGTATTGGAAATTGCTAAAATATTAATTAAACTCATAAAAAAAACTGATGATTATGAAAAATATATTGAATATATTGAAGATAGACCGTTTAATGATAAACGTTATTACATCAGTAATGAAAAGGTTAAAGCATTAGGATGGTCTATTCAAAAGGATTTTATGGAAGGTTTAAAAGAATTAATTTAGATAATCATTGAATAATTAAAATATTCAAAATCTTTTTTATAAAAATTATTTATCATAATAATTGATTTTTTTGATAAATACTTCATATAAGACTTAGGTTTTACATTTTCACAATAAAATTTAAATTCAGGAAATCCTATCGACTCCATTTCTTGATTTAGAGATTCATTTTTTAAAATTTTAATTTTAGGATATATTTTATTTTTTTCATCGATTAAAAATTGATATTGTGGAATTTTATGGTTATCATATGTATTAGAATTACTTAAGTAAGATTCAATTATTTTTTCAATTTCTATAGAAGTGTCATGGACAGAAGCTAATCTTAAAAAAAATAAATCTGACATAATTCGTTCATATGGATTACGCACAACTGTTATTATTTTTAAATGGTTAGAAAAAGATATATTAAAAAATGAATGATGTTCAATATATTCTCTTAAAGTACTGTGTTGAAGTGAATGGTGATTAAATTTTAAATTTTTATTATAAGACATTAAATGATGTATATGAGGTTGTTCATTGGAATAAATTAAAAAAAAATTTTCAATATTACTTCCTCCTGTTTTAGGTATATGAATAAACAAAATATCTAATTTTTCAAAATAAGGCATTAATTTAAAAAATAAAATAATTTAATTATTTTTACTTTTAATTTAAAGAATTATTTAGAATATATATATACATGTTAAAACATATTCTTAATTTTAATAAATTTAAAAATCGTGATTCAACAGAAAATTATCATGAAGAACATCAATATTTAAATCTTTTACAAGATATATTAAATGAAGGAAAATTAGAAAAAGGTAGAAATGGTTATACAAAATGTACAATTGGAAGTGTTATGCATTTTTCATTAGAAAATAATAAAATCCCGATATTAACTACGAAAAAAACAGCATGGAAAACATGTTTAAAAGAATTATTATGGTTTATAAAGGGTCAAACAAGTAATAAAATATTAAATGATCAAAAAGTTCATATTTGGGACGGTAATTCAACAAAAGAATTTATGGAGTCAAGACAATTAAGTCATTATCAAGAAGGAGATCTTGGACCGATTTATGGTTATCAATGGCGTTTTTTTAATGCTCCTTATACAAATTGTGATTCAGATTATCAGGGTAAAGGGATTGATCAATTACAAGAAGTTATTGATTGTTTAAAAGATCCAGAAAAACGTACTTCAAGAAGGCTTGTTGTAAGTGCATGGAATCCTTGTCAAATTGATGAAGGTGTTTTACCACCATGTCATGTATTGTTTCAGTTTCATGTTTTTGATGGGAATAAGTTAAGTTGTAGTTTATATCAGCGAAGTTGTGATGAAATGTTAGGAATACCTTTTAATATTGCGTCTTATAGTTTTTTAACACATTTAATAGCGCATCATTGTGGATTAGAGGCTTATGAATTTATACATTATGGTGGAAATTGTCATATATATGATGATCATTTTGAGCAAGTTCAAGAGCAAATTTCAAGAACACCATATGAATTTCCGACACTTGAAATTTTAAATAAAAAGGATAATATAAATGATTATGAACTCAGTGATTTTAAATTAAGTAATTATCAACATCATTCGCAAATTAAAGGAAATATGAGGGCTTAATTATCTTTTTTAATTTATGTAAAAATTTTATATTTAAATAATTTTTGATATAATAAATGTAATAGACGACTATGAATAAATCACTTGGTCAATATTTTACGACTCATGAAGTATTATTAGAAAAAGTATATCAATTGATTAAAAATAATCCTCAACATATTTTAGAGCCATCTGTAGGTAGAGGTCATATTGTTGATTACATACAACGGAAAATAAAAAATTGTAATTTTAAAATGATTGAAATTGATAAATCATTAAATATGTTATCAAGTATTAATAAAAATAATTTAATTTATAGTGATTTTTTAAACTGTGAAATAAATGAAACATTTGATACAGTCATTGGTAATCCTCCATTTGTAAAAAAAAAAGGTGGTAATCTATATATTCGATTTATTGATAAATGTATTGACTTATTAAATGAAAAAGGAGAACTAATATTTATTATACCATCTGATTTTTTTAAAGTAACATCAGCATCAAAAACATTACATAAAATGATGGATAATGGTTATTTCAGTCATATTTTTCATCCTCATGATGAACATTTATTCAAACATGCATCGATTGATGTTTTAGTATTTAGATATGTAAAATCAACTCAAAAACAAACACGTTTAATATATAATAATGAAACCAAATATGTTCATTTTAATGATGGAATTATTAATTTTGAAAATTCATCAAAAGAAAATATATTATTGTTAAAGAATTATTTTGATGTATATGTTGGTATGGTAAGTGGTTGTGATTCAATATTAAAAAATCAAACATTTGGAAACGAACTTTTATTAGTTGAGAAAGATAAGCAAGAAAAATATATTTTTGTAAATAATATCAATGAAATAAAAGATGAATTAAAAGATTATTTATATTTACACAAAAACAAACTAATACAACGAAAAGTTCGAAAAATAGATGAATCCAATTGGTTTGAATTTGGATTACCACGTAATAAAAAAAATATAGATTTATTAAAAGGAAAATCAGCAATATTTATTCATAATATATCACGAAAAGATCAGGTCGCTTTTAAATCAATAGTTCAATACTTTAGTGGTAATTTAATTATGATTGTTCCAAAAGAAAAATATGAAAAAAAAATCAATTTAGATAAATATGTTGATTATTTTAATTCAGATGAATTTAAAAATAAATATATGTACTCAAATCGTTTTAAAATTACTCATAAAAACATGATGAATTCTATTTTACCTGATTTATAATAAACGTGCTTGATTTAAAAAATCTTCTTTCCAACTCGGATTTGGTTTTTGGATAATATTAATGAATGCTTCAATATTTTGATATATATGTTTATATTGAAATGTTTTATTTTTATTCCATTTAATTTGAAATGGCAAATTATTTACGTTAGGTGTCAATTGATTTAGACCTTTCACACTATTTACAATGACTTCTTTTGAATTTCTTTTATTTAATACTAAAAAGTAATAATCTTTTTTATGTTTTAAATTAAATTCATTCTTTTTTAATTTATCAATCAAAATCTTTGACATTAATCCATTTTCATATTTTTTATCTAAATCACATTCATAATTAGTATAAGCCTGAACACATATACTTAAATTACCACTATTATCGTTTGTTGTTGTTGTTGTTGTTTTAATATTTACTGGTAACCATCCATAATAATTATCATATACTGCAATATCATACCAGTTACGTATATTTGGTTTTTTTATTTTATGTTTAAATTTATATATTAAAAGATCAATAATATTATCTTCATCACAAGAACTATTAACACGACCATCATCATTTATTGATGAAAATTGAAAAGAACTGTGAGATAAATAATTTTGTACACGGTAAAGTATAATAGGAAGATATTTAATACGTGTTAAAAAACCACGTATTATTTTTTGAAGTTTAATAATGGAGTGATAATAAATATCATTCATTGTATTAATTCTTTATTATTTCTTTAAATTAATTTATTTTGTTTATTATTTTTAATAAATTTATTATTTATTATTAATAAATGAAATTTTTAGTATATGGGTGTCAAGGATGGATTGGTTCAAAAGTATATAATCATTTAAAGTCTAATCAATATGAAGTCATTGAAGGAAATTCACGTGTAAATGATGTCAAACAATTAGAAAATGAAATTCTTAATGTTAAACCCACACATCTATTATCATTAATTGGACGTACTCATGGTACATATAATGATGAATATATTGGAACTATTGATTATTTAGAAAAACCTGGTAAATTAGTTGAAAATGTTCGTGATAACTTATTTGGACCCATGGTTTTAGGATTTTTAGCAAAAAAACATCAATTTCATTTTAGTTATCTTGGTACAGGATGTATATTTCAGTTTGATGAAACACACCCATTTGGAAAAGAACAAGATGGATTTATTGAGTCATCATTACCTAATTTCTTTGGATCATCTTATTCGATTGTAAAGGGATTTACGGATCAATTGATGCATTTAATGGATGATTGTGTATTAAATGTACGTATTCGAATGCCTATTACTGATGAATTTAATAAACGTAATTTCATTACTAAGATAACGACTTATGAAAAAGTGTGTAGTGTTCCAAATTCAATGACAGTATTGAATGATTTAATTCCGATCATGATTGACATGGCAATAAATAATGTCACAGGTACAGTTAATTTAACTAATCCAGGACTCATTACACATAATGAGATATTAGAAATGTATAAAGAAATTGTTGATCCAGATTTTACATGGAAAAATTTTACAATTGACGAACAAAATGAAATATTAGCATCAGGACGTTCTAATAATTATTTAGAAACAACAGTGTTAGAATCACGTTATCCTACAATAAAAAACATTAAATCAAGTGTTCGTGAAATATTACATCAAATGAAGAAGAATAAAAAATGAATTTTTTTATAAACATTACAAAAAATAATTACATTTTAAATGGAATTTAATAAAATAAAGGATTTTCAAAATAATGTTTGTGTAAATTGTAATAAAACTTATTCAAGATTTACTACTTATTTTTGTAACACATTATATTTTTGTAGTAAATTATGTAAGTCGTCATGGGTGTGTCGTGATATTGATAATCGAAAAGAATATTTGAATTTTTACACCTTTGCACATTTAAAACGCCGACTTTTTAAATATGCAAATTATAAATAATTTTTTAATGTTTTTCTTCTGTTAGAAGGTTTCTTACTATATTTCTTTGTTCTATTATAAGTTCCTTTAATTATATTCTTATATTTTTCTTTTGGTATATCTCTAATGACTTTTTCTATATTGATTTTTAATTCTTTGTGAGTTAAACCATCTAATTTTTGTAATCTGGATTTCATCATACTAAAGTAATTTTCTATACTATTTGTAAAATGTTGATAAGGAACTGAATATAATAATTTATTATTTTTATTTAGTAATTCTTTTATTTTTTCATTTCTATGACTACTTGCATTATCTAAAATTATTAACTTATTTTTGTATTTTTT
>Ga0233434_1003248_pt1 | contig 13426 bp, 11 predicted proteins | sample SI_122_August201_4_FD_182738 | JGI IMG/M metagenome (GOLD analysis project Ga0233434, IMG submission 182738) | Seawater microbial communities from Saanich Inlet, British Columbia, Canada - SI_122_August2016_120_MG | ecosystem: Environmental > Aquatic > Marine > Inlet | place: Canada: British... | reverse complement strand
TGGTACAATCGCAGCTATGATTCTAGCAGTAGCAATTATCTCAATAATTGCAATATCTGCAAAATCAAGACTTAGCATTATGCCAAGATACTAAAATTACAACTTTTTTTCATTTTTTAAATATACATAAATAGAGACAAATTTAATTTGCAACAAGATGAACAACCATACGTCGTTCGCGTTACTAGCCGTTTTGACTGTAATCGGTACATTAACCATATCATCAGTATATGCTGAATTACCAAATGCATATCAATATTCTGAAAGTGCTGCTAGAGAAGCAGCAGATCAAATGTTGCTTGATGCAATTCCAGTATCTGTTTGGACAGATAAAACAGAATATGGTCATAATGATATGATTATGGTGCAAGGCCAAGTAGCAAATAATTCTGGATTTCCAGTTACAATTACTGTTGTTAGTCCTCTAAATTCCATTGTTACAATTGATCAGCTCACTGTAGCAGAAGATGGTAGTTTTGAGACAACATTAAACACAGCAGGGGCAATGTGGAAATACGATGGTACTTACATCATTAAAGCAAACTATGGAAGTGCTGAAAAAAATAACAGTGCAAAAGTTGAACTAAGTGGTGGAGTTGCATTTGAATCAGACTACTCAACACCGACACCAAACAAACAATGTAGTGTTAGTGAAATATCTGCAGATGGTCAATGTATACCATTCAAGATTTCAGGCGGATCTGTAACAGGTGCAACTCTCAATATTAATGACAATTCAATTGTCATTAGAATCGACGCTGAAGAGGATGGAACATTAACAGTAACCCCATCAAAAACTGTCCAAGACGGTATCTTTATGATATTAGTTGATGGAGAGGAATGGGATGATGTAGAAATTGTTGCAAACAAAGTAACAGTAATGTTCCCAGCAGGCGCTGAAGAAATTGAAATAATCGGTACATTTGTAATCCCAGAATTTGGTACAATCGCAGCTATGATTCTAGCAGTAGCAATTATCTCAATAATTGCAATATCTGCAAAATCAAGACTTAGCATTATGCCAAGATACTAAAATTACAACTTTTTTTCATTTTTTCATTTTCGATAGTAAAGGAAATATACAAATGAGTATTTGGAAACGTTGTGGATTCTAGAATAATTTTCGGCATTGTATCTTTACTAATAATTTCTACTGGAACTGTTTTTGCACAAGAATCACTAATTTCAGTTCAAACAGATGATAACAACTATGATGAAGGAGATACAATCGTAATTTCAGGAAAAATAACCACGGTGGTAGGCGAAACGCCAATTACATTACAATTATTCACAGAAGGTAATTTAGTAGAAATTGCACAAATCAAGGTAGCACAAGATGGAACATATTCACACACAGTAATTGCCGAAGGTCCATTATGGAAAAAACAGGGAGAGTACATAGTTAGAGTATCATACGGTGAAGGAAATGTTGCAGAATCTGAATTTAATTATTTACCAAAATCAGAAATAATTGAAACCACAACTAATTTTGAGGTCAATGCAGGAAATAGTGGAACATTTGATGTGGAATATACAATCAAAGGAGGAACTGTCAAAAATATAGTAATAGATCCAGAAATTTTTGCATTAATAGTTCAAATTGATTCAACAGATGAAGGAACCATCTCATTAGATTTACCTAGAGAATTCATAGGAGCTGAAAAACAAAACGGCAAAGATGATACTTTTATTATTTTAATTGATGGGGTCGAAGTTGCATATCAAGAGTCAGTGGTGCTTTCAGAATCCAGAGTAATAACAATTAATTTTGAGCAAAATGATTCAGATATAGAAATTATTGGCACATATGTTGTTCCTGAATTTGGTACAGTGGTAATGATGATTTTGGTGGTAGGCATTATGGCAACAATTTTAGTTGCTAAAAACAAATTCCAAACAATTATTTAATTTTCAAAAGTGAAAGAGTATTTTTCTTTAAACGGTGAAACTGAACGAAGTTCTTGAACTATTTTTTTAAGAGTATCAACTGTTTGCTCAATTTCTTTTTCATCATTAAAAATTCCCATAGTTAATCGTAAAGAACCAGTAATCTGTTCATGGGAAAATCCCATAGACTGTAAAACATGAGACGCCTTTTGAGTATTTACAGAACATGCAGATCCTGTTGATGCTGCAATTCCATGTTCATCAAGTTTGATTATTAGATCTTCCCCATTTACACCAAGAAATGTAAAATGGGCATTATTTGGTAATCTAGATTGAGGATGACCATTTAGAGTTACTTTAGGAATTTCATTATGAATTTTTTCAACTAGAGTGTCTCGAAGTTTTTTCACATTCAACATGTTTTCAGATAAATTATTTTTTGCAATTTCACAAGCCTTTCCAAATCCTACAATATTTGCAACATTTTCAGTTCCAGAACGTAATCCATGTTCTTGACCACCACCCAAAATCACTGGATCAATATCAATTCCGTTTTTGATGTATAATGCACCCACTCCCTTAGGACCATAAAGCTTGTGAGAAGAGATAGAGAGCAAATCTATGCATAATTCTTTGACATCAATTGGAATCTTACCTACTGCTTGTACTGCATCAGTATGAAAAAGTACATTATGATTATGACATATTTTAGCAATTTCAGATATGGGTTGAATAGTGCCTACCTCATTATTTCCAAACATTATTGAGACTAGACTAGTTTTTTCAGAAATATGATTTTCTAGATCTAAAGGGTCAATCATACCAAATTTGTCTACAGAAATATAATCTACATCAAATCCATTTTGAGCTAATTTTTTACAGGGTTCTAAAATTGCATCATGTTCAATTAGAGATGTAATGATTTGACCAGATGGTCGTTTTGTGGCTATTCCATGTAATGCAGTATTGTTTGATTCTGTACCACCAGATGTAATTAGGATTTCAGATGGGTCTGCATTGATTAAAGATGCAATTTGTTTTCTTGCTTTTTCAATTGCTTTACGTGCAAGTCTACCATAACGATGAATGGATGATGGGTTACCATATTGATCTTGAAGATATGGAAGAATTGCATCTAATACATCATCATGAATTTTAGTTGATGCAGCATTATCCAGATATATCAATCTGCAATCACGTTAATTTTTCCTGGTTTATACCCTTCTTGATCAATTTCAACGGTAGAGAATCCAATCATTTTTAATTTCTCAGTAATTTGTTTTAGAGTTCCATTATCAAATACAGATAGCATCTCTTTATCAACTTCAATTTTTGCAGAACCATTAAAGTCACGTACCCTGACTTGTTTTACTTTTGTAAGTTGTTTAACAATAGTTTCACCAAATTCTATTCTAGTTAATCTTTCAGCAGTTACTCTTTGGCCCCATGGAATTCTTGATGCTAAACAAGAGTTTGATGGTTTGTCATATACAGACAATCCCACAGATTTTGCCACATCTCTAATTTGTGATTTTGAAAAATTAGTTTCTACAAGGGGGCTCCTAATACCATTTTGTTTTAATGCTTCAATTCCAGGCCTATAATCACCCAAATCATCAAGATTAGTCCCATCAACTATAATCTCAACATCATGTTTTGTGGCTAATTCAATCAGATGATCTCCTAATTCTAACCTACAATGAAAACATCGATTCGAGTCATTTTTTGTAAATTCTGGATTCTCAAGTTCATCATAATCCAATAAAAGTTGTCTAATACCAATCTCAGAACAAATTTGTTTAGCAGTTTGTAATTCTTCTTCAGATAGAGTTTTGTAATCAGCAGTAACTGCAATGGCTGAATCTCCTAATTTTTGATACGCAGCATACGCAACAAGTGCACTATCAACACCGCCAGACAGTGCAATCATTACTTTATTTTTGTTCTCAAACCAATTTTCTAATTCATCAAGTTTAGGCATTACAAATTCTCCAGTTTTTCAATTTCTTTTCTTAGTATAGAATCTGTTTCCTTTATTGATTTACCAATAGAATTAGATATAGTTCTCAAATCATCAAATTCTATTTTAAAATCAGTTTTTCCTTTAAATGAGGATTTTTTGTAATGTACTTTGAGAGATTGTCCATTTAAGGTCAAAGAAATGTCATGAATAGATCTAGGAACAATGAATCGGTTTGATTCAGAAATTCTCACTCCTAATGTTCCAGTTTCAAGAACTAGGGTATCAATTATTTCATTTACGTCAACATCAGTACAAATAACAGATACAAGATTTGTAGGTCTGCCTTTCTTGGTAATTCCATGATAAATTGAAACATCTTTTGCACCTTTATCCATAATTTTTTCAATTAGATTACCCAATATTTCTCCTGAAACATCATCTACATTTGTTTCAAGTATCTTTACTGAATCAATCTCAAAATTATTTTCAGAACCTCTAACAATTTTTAAAACATTTGAAAAAGTTTCAAACTCTTTTTGTCCTGCACCATAACCAATCGACTCAATCTTCATTGAAGGATAAAAATCCACAGCATTATTTGTTAAATTGACTAAAATGCAGGCACCAGTAGGGGTTGTAAGTTCTTCATTTGCATTATTACCTTTTATAATCAAGTTAGAATTTTTGAAAATCTCAAGAATCGCACTTGCAGGATTAGACATGGTTCCATGTGAAAAAGTAACAGATCCTCCACCAACTGAAATAGGTAGACATACAATTTTCTCATCAAACAATCCCAAATCATCCCATGCAATTGTTATGCCAACAATATCTACCAGAGTATCAATACTGGAGGCCTCGTGAAAATGAACCGACTCTTCAGGAACACCATGAATCTTGGATTCAGATGAGATCAAAGAACTAATACAAGATTCTGCAAATGTTTTTGCTCTTTCTGAGAGGTCTAGTGTTCTGATAGAATCAATGATTGCTTTTTTGATTTCTGATCCCTTTCTTTCATGAACATCTTCATCAACTTCTAAAATTAATTGAGTAGACTCAACCCCATGTTTTTGTATTTTTTGGAAATCAATTTTTTTAATAATTGAATTTGAAAGAAATTTTTCTGATTTTTTAACTCCAGTAATTATTTTATTTTTATCAGCACCCAAATCTACCAAGGAACAAAGAAGCATATCTCCAGAGAGTCCTGCAATCTGTGGATCAATTACGATAACCATGATTAAAAATTATTAAAAATGCTTATAAATTCGCCTAAAAACTAATGAATTTCATTAGATTTAATTATTGAAAATTAACAGTGAATTTCATGATTACAATTATCGGTTCTGGAAAAGTAGGTGGCGATGCAGCTTTGTTTTCTGCATTAAAACGATTAGATGATCAAATTTTACTACTAGATATTGCTAAAGGACTCCCACAAGGCGAAGCCATGGATATCAATCACATGCTATCAGAACAAGGAATTGATGTTGAGGTAAAAGGGTCTAATGATTATGCAGATATGAAGGGATCAAATATTGTTGTAGTTGTTGCAGGTTCGGGAAGAAAACCAGGAATGACAAGAATGGATCTTTTGAAAATTAATGCTTCAGTTGTAAAGAGTGTTGTTGAGAATATTAAAAAATATGCAGATGACTCTATGATAATTCCAGTTACAAATCCGCTTGATCCAATGGCTTACATTACTTACAAGGAATCAGGATTTGATAGGAGTAGAGTATTTGGAATGGGCGGAATGCTTGATTTATCAAGATTTAGACAATTCATCCATGAAGCAACAGGTCATTCTCGAGATTCCATAAGAGCTCTAGTAATTGGCGAACATGGGGAAAATATGTTACCATTGCCAAGATTTTCATCAGTTTCAGGTATTCCGTTAACAACTATGCTTCCAAAAGAAAAATTAGATGAATTGGTTCAAAACACAAAACAAGTTGCAGCAAAAGTAATTGAGTTAAAGGGAGCTACAGTACATGCTCCAGGAAATGCAATTTCTGCAATTGTGGAATCAGTTGTCAGAGATAGAAAACAAGTCATTCCAGTTGCAACATATCTTGATGGGGAATATGGACATTCTGATGTTACAATTGGAGTTCCAGTAGTAATTGGAAAGAAGGGTGTAGAAAAAATTATTGAATTAGACCTAAATGACGAAGAAAAGCAAGTCTTTGGAAAAGGGGTTGAGAATGTAAAAAGTGCCATCTCAGGTATTGGAACCTAAGCATTTTTTTATCTAAACAAAGAAAAAATATTATTGGAAATTCATGAGATTTTAGAATCATTGAAAGCAGGAAAAGTTTCAGTAAATAATGCAAAAAAGCTTTTGTCATTATATTCAATTGAAGAAGTAGAAGGATTTGCCAAAATTGACATCAATAGAAGAAAGAGAAGAGGAATTCCAGAAGTAATTTTTGCTGAGACAAAAGAACTCGATGAGATTAAAAAAATTAGTAAAAAGACATTGGAGAAGGCAAATTCAGTCATCATATCAAGAATTAAAAAAGAAGATTATCCAAAAATTGTAGCATTTACAAAGAGATTAAAAGTCAAAGTAAAAACTGGAAAAAATTCATCATCACTATTATTATTTAAAAAACCAATAAAATTTCAAGGTGGAAAAGTAGGGATTCTTACAGCAGGTACATCAGATATTGGAGTGGCAGAAGAATCAAGACTAATGTGTGAAGCAATGAACTGTAAATGCATTACAAGTTACGACGTAGGAGTTGCAGGAATTCAAAGAATATTCCCCGTTTTAAAAAAAATGATTAAAGAAGATGTGGATTGTATCATAGTGGCTGCAGGTATGGAAGGGGCTTTAGCCACACTTGTTTCTACCATGGTTGATATTCCAATAATAGGAATTCCAACATCAGTAGGATACGGATATGGAGAGAAAGGGATTGCAGCACTTGCATCAATGCTTCAAAGCTGTTCATTGGGATTATCAGTGGTAAATATTGACAATTGGATTGCAGCAGGAGGAATTGCAGCAAATATTGCAAATAGAGCAGTTAGAAAAAAATGAAAAACAATTCAAAATAAAAAAAATGAGCCACGTTATCCTCGTAAATGATATATAACATACTTTAACGAATCTGTGTAATTGGCTGGCAAACGTGTTGTACTTACTGCTGATCGTAGTTTAATGACAAATTATAGAGGAAATTTTCTATATGGGTTTATTGCATGTGGGCCATACGAGGTTTTACCTGAATGGGTTTTTGATAAAGTGTTTTGTCCTTCAGTCGAAACAGATCCAATTACAGGAGAAGTGAAAGTTGCTCAAGTAGGATTACGAAGAGTAGAGAGCTCACTACTTCAAGGAGGATATAAAAAAAATGAAGTGTTCATGGCACATCCTGAAATGTTACACAAATCAATTGGACCAGATACTAAAGTTGTAGGAATTAATGTAATGGATCCATTAGGAATGGCTCCAGTTACAACAACAATGTCACCTGAAAAATTATCATATGTTGCAATGAAATTTAAAAAAATGTGTGCAAGTATTATTCAATTAAAAAAGAAATATGATTTCAAAGTTGTAGTAGGAGGTAATGGAGCATGGGAATTAGCAAAGTCAGATAGAATGAAGATTCATGGAATTGATACAGTTGTTGTAGGCGAAGCAGATGAATTAGCAGTAGATTTGTTCCAAGATTTAGAAAAAAATGATGCACCAGAACTTATGCATTGTTTTGTAAGAAACCTTGAAAATATTCCAGTCATTGAAGGCCCTACAATCAATTCCTTGATTGAAGCAATGAGAGGGTGTGGAAGAGGGTGTGATTTTTGTGATGTCAACAAAAGATCAAAAAAAGACCTTCCATTAGATAGATTACAACATGAAGCAAAAACTAATCTAGATTATGGATTTGATTCAATTTGGTTGCATTCAGATGAAATGTTACTATATGGTTGTGATAATAGAGACTTTGTTCCAAACAGAGATGCCATCGTTGATTTGTGGAAAGGACTCAAAGGGTTAGGTGCAAACTTTATTGGAACTACGCACATGACATTTTCTGCAGTTGCAGCAGATCCTACATTAATGCAACAAATTTCACATGTCAATAAACAAGATGAGACAGGAAGATGGCTTGCAACTAATTTAGGAATCGAAACAGTATCACCATCAATGGTAAAGAAACATCTCGGTGTGAAAACTAGACCATTTGCACCTGAAGAATGGGGAAGTGTTGTAAGAGAAGGCGCAAAGATTCTAAATGAAAATCATTGGTTCCCAGCTGCCACAATCATAATTGGATGGCCGGATGAAACTCCAGATGATGTTCAATTTACAATTGATATGATGAGTGACTTTAGAGAGATGAACTTTAGAGGATTAGTTGCGCCATTACTTTATCAAGACTTTAGTGAGAAAAATTCAATGCATTTTGGAAACTTGAATGAAGCACAGTTTACCCTATTTTGGAAATGTTGGGAAAACAATATGCGTGTCATTAATGATATTATTCCGATTATTCTTAGAAATAAGACATATGGACCACCAATGAAGGTCTTCATGTATGGTATTCTCAAAGCAGGAACATGGGCAATTATGAGATATTTAACAGGATTGTGTAAAGATCTATTCAATGGAAGAACTCCAGATGAGATTATTGGCAAATATGCAAGAAGTAGATCAGTAACTGCTCCAAAGATTCAAACAAAGAAACTATAGATTTTCAATAGCAACGTCTGCTATAGTGTTTCGTTTTGGTGTTATAGAGATAAAGTAAACTTTATCGGCTCTTTCAACTCCTTCAACTTTTTTGTAAGACTTTGATGTTACATCAAATTCATAAATTCCTGGTTCAAGTGAACCTTTAGCATAAAGCATTAGATAGGTTTCTCCAGTAGATGGACTTAGTGGAATAAATGACATCATGTGTCCTTTGTAAGAATTAATGGGCATTGTATTTTTCATAGGAGGAGCCGCAGCTGCCATATACATAAAAAAATCCTCAATTGTATCAAATTCCTCATACTCAATATGCATTAAATGACATCATGAGTTTCAATATAATAACCTACTAGAATGAAACTAGAAATAATTATTTTCTAGATTTGAAGTGTTTGTGGACTTTGACACCAACTAATGCGGGTGCTGCAATATACATTCCCAAGTTAAGCATGATGACAGATATTCCAAGTCCTAAAACTTCTGCTTCTGAACCGCTATCAGCTAATGTCATAATGGATAGTGTAGAAACCATTGGTGTGATAAATGCTCTAACTGCTTCTTGGAACATTGGATTCTCTCTTTCCATGTCAGCAATTGTTGGTGAGAATGAATAATACAATTGGTTAAATCCAGTCATAAATGATGTTCCAGATGCAGTACTCATTACAGTATTATCTCTAATTTCTCTAAGGAATTGAACTTGTGGGGCTAACTCAGTTCCATATGCTGCAGTTGCAATTAAACAGCCACCACCTTTTTCGGTTGGCTCTTCAATTTTAACAACTTGACAAATTCCATTTACTAATTCAGTTCCTGCACCACATGTTGGTTCTGGTGTTGGTTCTGGTGTTGGTTCTGGTGTTGGTTCTGGTGTTGGTTCTGGTGTTGGTTCTGGTGTTGGTTCTGGTGTTGGTTCTGGTGTTGGTTCTGGTGCATCTCCACCAGTATAAACAAAAGTATTAGTGATTTTTTGTGCACCATATTGAACACGAATTTCATAATCTCCATTAACAGACATTGTACCGCCTGCTTTTAGAACAGTAGAATAAGTTCCATCAGAACCAGGAGTTATTTGAGCTATAGAAACAATATTTCCATCAGGGCTAACAACCACAATTGTTACTGATTGAGAATATTCTGCCAAATTTTTAATTTTTCCAGAAATTTCAATAGAATCACCATTTCCATAAATTGGGAGATCAGTAGATACGGATAATGGTAAAGTTTGTCCATCAGATTGTGCAAAGACAGAACCGTTTACACCATAAGATAAAATAGAAATAGACAACAATGCAAAAGCTAAGAACCACATTAGTCTCATTTTCATTTTGATTCAGGGCCTGTGAGTATTTATGTATTCAATGAAAGAAAAGTTGACCTGATTATATTCGAATTATGCCTTTTTTAATTAAGTATTGGATCGATTCAACAAAGTCTTCATCAGAAATTTGATTTTCAGTCCACCATTTTGCAGTGTTTTTAACCCAATCAGGGATTTTGGGTTCGAAGATACTCATCTCAGATGGAATGGCAGAAAGTATTCCAATATCAACAAGATGTTCAAGTCCATCAACAAATTCTTCATCAGAAATACTTTCAGAAGACCATGAACGAGTATTATTTTTAATCCAGTCTGGAACATTTTCAGAAGTTACAAAAAATGATAAAGTTTCAAGAGGTTTATCATCATAAGAAAGATGAATAGAATATTTCCCAGGTAAAGAATTAGGGTTTATAGTGAAAACAGACTTGTAACTTCCACTATTACTCAAAGTTGCACCAAAATTTTGAACCATGCCATCAGGGTTTGTAAGAGTGACAGATAATGAAATTCCACGTTTTTGATTCTCAACACTTCCAAACAAAATAATTTCTTCGGTAAAACCAATGTCAGGCAATGAAATTTTATCTTGACTCAATTTTGCAGGACTGGAAGATGAGACATTAGTTTGTGAACGTAATAAACTGAAAATGCTTTCATTTCCAAAAGCATCACGTGAATCATAATAACGTGCATCAAGGCTACCTCCAGCTGTTGAGATTAGTTTTGAGCCTGTTTTATCACAAATTTGAGTGGGCATCTTAAAGACACCTTCAAAGATTCCAGTGCCAGGTCCTGTTTCGACAAGAGTGAACCCAGTGGATGCTAAACCACCATATTCAACTCCATCAATAGTACAACGTTTGTAACGAATATCTTTTAGTTTTATCTCTAACAAAATTTCTCCGTTTTGTCCTACAGTATCAACGTTGGGAGAGTTTGAATCATTAATTGTTTGATAAATATCAATGGTGTCACTTTTCAAATTAAGATCAGAGTCTTTGAGAGTAATGGTTACAGGATGACCAAATCGAAATGTTGTTGAGGCAGTAGAAATAATTCCAGAATGTGTATTAACATCAGATTGGGTGGAAGTTGTAGTAGTTACACCAACCTCATCTAAATCAGAATAAGAAATTGCAACTCCTTCTTCGTCAATTAGTTTATCAGTTACAATAATTTTTATTTCATCATCAATGGTTTGTATGGTTTGAATAAAAACGGGATCTAAAATATTCAATTGATTTGTTACAGCATATTCAAAAGTACCTTCAAAAGCAGAAGAGTTGTCTTGAGTTTCTTCTAATTCAAAACGATAAATTGAATTGTTTATACTTTGATCATTTTGTAAACCAAATGAAAAGAAATCAAGAATAATGGGTTGGTTATTTACTTCATTAGAAATAGTAATCATACCTGAATTATCATTAGAAGAATCAAAATCAACTATGAGAAATACATTGCCATTTTTAGCTGCTATTGATGTTACATCAGAATCATCAATTTGTATGAATCCTTGTGAGGATGAAATATCACCTGCATCAATTATAGTTATAGAGGAGGTTCCAAGAGTGCCAAAAGAAAGAGAAAATGATGTGTCACTAAAGTCAGAAACTCCCAAATCCCTTTCAAAGGATCTCAAATCATAATTTATCCAGTTTGTCCCACTTGTGTTAGATTCAGAAGAATCAAGCAAAAGTGAAGATAATGATGAGACAGAAATTCCCAAGTTTACTGAAAATATCTCATATGAGCCAGTTCCAGCCGTATCAATTATCAGCCTATCAGAATTAGAATCAGGCACAGATGAAGTTGCAGAAACACCTACAGCAAGAGGAGGAGAAGATGAATGAAATTGAACATCATTAGCATTCTCTAACGTTACAGGGTTGCCAATTGAGATTGTGGGGATGATGGCAGTTGATCTAAATACATCTAAATCGTCTTGAGCACCTGTGTTTAGATTTTGATCAGGATCTTTTAAAATTACAGGGTATTTATTTCCAGGACGTAATGTATCTACATTTCCAATAGTCAGTATTGGTTCATCAATAGAAACAGAGGCAGATGAAAATCCCGTTAAAACTGAAACAGAATTTTTATTGTAAGTGATTTGTCCAGTTTGGCCACGAGGAGCATCACCAAGTATTCCAATTACGGATTGATCACTAGAATCATAGCTTTCAAAAATTCCAGAATTTGGCCCTTGCTCAGCAAGAGTTACAATTTTAGAATACGTGTTTGAGATCCCATCATTATCGATTGAAAGATCAGGCTGATCATTGTTTGTTTTTAGTTTCATAATGTTTCCAAGGTCTAAAGAAAGTTTACCATTATCTTCAAAGCCCAGTCTTGAAAGATGTGGAGTCAAATCTACTAATCCTGCATTACCATTTGCATCATCATTTCCAGAATTATCAAATGCTTGATAAAATGTACTTACAGGAGAATCAATGTTAAATGTCCAAGAATCCTCATTTGTAGGATCTTGATTTAATTGAAAATCATTCACAGTTAGAAAAACTTCAGCATTAGTAGGATAAAGTTCTCTATCAATACTCAAAGAGATATTTTGGATTTCATCATACTCAAGTGAAACTTGTTGTGATGGGCCTCCAGGATTGTATTGAATGGTGACAGCATCAAAAGAGTAAAGTTGGATTAATGGCCAAGCATCAGAATCTAATCCAATTTGTCCAGGGGGAATATTTGTATTGGTATTGATAGATTTTGCATTTCTAACTACATTATTCAAATTTGTTGAACTTGTTGGAGAACCAGTGCATTGGATTAATGATGAATCACCGTTAGTAAAATCAGTTAATCCAGTAGATCGAGGTACTGTAACTCCATCAGTTTCAGAAAGAGAAATACCAAAGACAGAAGATGCAGTATCTCTACTGCAGAAAACTCCAAAATCCAAACCTTTTCCAGCTAAACCAACGGTAGAGTCTGCAATCTTTGCCTTGTCAACATGTGCAAAATAAGCATACCAATTACCATCAGTTGCTTGAACCATTCGTAAAGATTTTCCATTAAGTGTTACATCTGGCTCACCCTTTCCTTCACCAGTATCATGTAGGTTTGGATCACGAATTAGTACCTCTATTACCATAGAACCAGAAAAATAATTGTTGAATTGTGAGTTTTCAGCAGATACAAAGAGATTAGGATTACTTGATGCCTCAACATCAATTATTGGTAATAGTATTATTGAAAAAATTACTAAGAAAAAAAGGCATTTTACGTACATCACTTTAAAATTTCATTTAACTACAAATAACACTATCGTAGTATTTCTTCTTAGAAACCTGAAATAGAGGATAGGGATTATCAAGAAGCAAGAAAATGTTTGTACAGAGAACCAAAGTATTACAGATTTCACTATTAGCTATTTTTTCTGCATTTTTAGTAGAATTGATTTTTGGTTTAATATCAAATAGTCTAGCACTAATTACAGATAGTATTCATGCATTGTTAGACAGTGTAGTGACAATAATTTTACTTGTAGCTGCAAGAATGGCAATTAAACCCCCAGATG
>Ga0233434_1003244_pt1 | contig 13436 bp, 24 predicted proteins | sample SI_122_August201_4_FD_182738 | JGI IMG/M metagenome (GOLD analysis project Ga0233434, IMG submission 182738) | Seawater microbial communities from Saanich Inlet, British Columbia, Canada - SI_122_August2016_120_MG | ecosystem: Environmental > Aquatic > Marine > Inlet | place: Canada: British... | reverse complement strand
CAATGTTGGCTTTGGCTTTGTTGTTGCAGGTTTTACTTCAGCTGGTTTTGGTGCTTCAGCAGTACCTTTTGGCAATGTTGGCTTTGGCTTTGTTGTTGCAGGTTTTACTTGAGCTGGTTTTACCTCTGCAGGCTTTGGTGCAGGTGTTTCTAATTGTGAAGCTAATTTAGTTAATTTTGCTTCTAATTCAGCGATTTTATCTTCTAGATTTTTTTTTGTCTGTTTTGATTTTGCTGCCATTTCTTATTGTAAATATCACATTGTTTATTTATATTTTGATCAATATCAAATTCGAATTCAAAATAATTTCATAAAATTCAACCATAATATGTAAAAAATAGACTAAATAAAATTGAAAATACAGAATTAGTCAGGTTCCCAAAATTGCATCACATACATGCAATTATTACATCGCCACAATCTGACATGTATGCCATTATCAACATCAGCAACATACTTCCCATCATCCATATGAATAACTTGGGGAACATAACTTAATTCAGGATTTTCAAGCCATTCGTTTTGTTTACAATTAGGACATGTAATTTTTGGCGGCATATACAATATAGAATATGATCAAAGATGAACATTACTATTAAAAATATAAAATAAAGTATTTTTTTGAATTAGAAACCTTTTGGAAGTGTACCTTTTGGTTTTGGTGGATCTACTTTCTGTGTTTGTTGACCTTGTTCAAAACCTTTTGGAAGTGTACCTTTTGGTTTTGGTGGATCTACTTTCTGTGGTTCTGAGACTTGTTCTGTAATTCCTTGAACAGTCATGTTTACACCACTAAAACTACCAAATGTTTTTCCAGGTGGACTATATGCCAATCTTTGTCTTGTTGCAAAGTATTGATTTGATGGTTGTGTATAACCAGGAACCTTTACTTTTTGATCATTCCAATTTGTTGTTGGAACTGTTCCTACAGGAGCAGTTGATCTAACAAAGTATCTGTTTGGTGCTGGAGCATAACCGGTAACCTTTGCTCTATAATCATGGAAAGATGACATTTGAGCATTCATGTATGCATTCTCTAATGCTGCTTGTACGGTTGTTGGTGGTTGAGATGTTGTCTCAGCTGGTTTTGGTGCTTCAGCTGGTTTTTCTTCCATACCTTTTGGCAATGTTGGCTTTGGCTTTGTTGTTGCAGGTTTTACTTCAGCTGGTTTTGGTGCTTCAGCAGTACCTTTTGGCAATGTAGGCTTTGGCTTTGTTGTTGCTGGTTTTACTTCAGCTGGTTTTACCTCTGCAGGTTTAGTTAGCTGGGTAGAAAGTTGATTTAATTTTGCTTCTAATTCGGCAATCTTATTTTCAAGATCTTTTTTTGTTTGCTTTTTAGCAGCTGCCATGAAATTTGATGAATGGTGCGGGGTTTATGTGCATTTTGGTTGTTAATTCTTAAAAATACTCTCAATTATGAGAAATATCCCCAAAATCTTCTTTCCAACTATCATATTCATCAATTTTATCACTTGAATTATTATCTAAATTTTCATAATCTGTTTCTGTACTATCGTTAGAAGTGGTATCTGGTACAGTTTTTCCAATATTTTCATCAACATCATCCATACGTTCTAATCTTAAACGTATCACCTTTTTCTTTTTTATTTTGGTCTTTTTTGAATAATATGAAATAAAATCCGGAAATTGCATCAAAAATTTTTGATCAATTTTTTTCACCTTTTTTTTGATCAATTTTGTTCCTTCACTTGTGATTTTTACATATCCTTTTTTACTATCTTCTAATAATCCAGCTTTTTTTAGGTAGAATTTTGCCCAATGAACACGGTTATGAAATATAGTTTCTCTTCGATCTGATTTCTTTGTTTCATTTCGTTCTTCATCACTTAATTTGAAATATTTTACTAATTCATTCTCAATTATTTTAACAGAATACTCTTTCTTATTTTTTATTTGTAATAGTAAAGGTAAAGCAATGTCCCAATTATTTGGTATGACCATAATATGATTAATAATTTGATTTTTTTATATATGTTGAATTAATATCAAATAAAAAAAAGATCTAGTGGTATTATTAATACCACTTGAACCACGTTGACATCTTCTAGGATTCTATTTCATATTTTGATGAAAAAGACTCGATCACTTGTGAATCAAAAACATAGTATGTAATCTTCTTAGATTTACCATTAACAGTCTTGGTAACTGAATGTTTTTTACCCTGAAACTTGTCCTCAATAATTCTAGCTAATGAATTAGGAGTTAATTTGGACTCAAATTCATCAGGATAGAATGTTTTTAGAGTATAATCATCTAATTTTCCTGGAAGATCAGGATGATCATCAGTTAGAATAATCCAAAATAATTTGGATTCAATCTGATGATTATCTAGATGTTCATGTAGAATCTTAAAGATTTTAGCTTCAATACTATTCTTCATTGAATTATGTCTTTGTTTTACATAGTAACCCACAACTTGTTTTGCTTGGAAATGAAATTGACTATTATCAAAAACATTGAGAAAATCTTCCCATAGTTCTTGATCTCTACCTTTCAAATCTGTATGAAAGTTAACATTATGTTTTGGTAGTTGTTGTAACTTCCAAATGAGAAGTTTATTTCTCAAATGACTTAATTCCTCACGTTGTGATATAGTAGGACGTTTGATGTTCTCTTTAGGTTTTCCACCAATCATATGAATAATGGCTAATCTTTCAAGAAATCCTTTATCCTGAGGAACAGTTTCACCTGCAAACCATTTTGCACAGAATGTTTTGTAATAGACTTGTTGTTTACTATTTGAGAACATTTGTACTCTTGGTTTTAGAGATCCTTTTGCATATCCAGTTTTGTAGGTTCTAATCTTTTCACGATCTTTTCCTAGTTCTTGGGATTCATCTTCACATATGGTTCCAGTACCTTCTTCATCAACACCTAAGAAATTATAGATATTGGCATGAGGAATATCTTCACTAACTAAACATCTGTAGTTTAGATGCTTTCCTAAATGAAGAACAGTACTCTTCCCAGATTCTGTTTCACCTACAAAATATGGATAATGTAATGTTGATATCCATTCTTGTGAGTAAGTGATGAAGATGTTTCCTAAAATTAGGATTTTGATGTTTTCATGTGCTTGAATGTATGTATTGATATGATTTTTCACCTCAATTAACAATTCTTCTGTTAAGATTTTTGATTTGATGAGTTCATCAAATTCTTCTTGTGAAAAAGAAAATGGAATATATCCACATTCATTTTTCTCCAAAGGTCTAATTCTCTCATCTTCAAATTTTTCAACTATACAAATTGAATTGGTTTTGAGATTTTTAACCAAAAATACTGGTTTTTCATCTACAAATACTGATTCTACATACTGAAAATCATCAATTTTTCCTTTAACTTTAGGAATTATTGGCTTTTCGGTTTTTGATATCAAGTTCGATAACCTCATTTGTTTCAAGATGAAGTTTGTTGTTGTTGATATAAACAACAAATGTTGGAATACAATTGAATTTTTCAACCCATTGTGAATCCAATGCCAAAACTAGATAGTTTTGAAACAAATACGGTTTGATTTTTTTTGTACTATTCATTTTACATCTTCTCCTTTTGAGATTTTGATACATTACTGCATCTACCTATCGGTAATAATTTGGTAGAATTAACTACCTATACTACTTGTTTCATTTTATTATATAAATTCGAGGCATATAGCTATAGCTATGTAGTGTATTGTTTGTTGGTTTTTTTACAAAATATCTAACTATATGTGGTCAAGGTGGTCTAGGTAATCTTCACAATCTACACCTGTATTGCCCTCGATCTGAAAATATGAAATTGGTTTCATAATCAACAACCCATACACATTTGTGTGATGTAATATCAAAATATTACCGGTCTATTGGTTCCATGTGAAAATAATTTCTAATCAACATGTCTCTCTCCCTCTCTCTATCATATGGTATAGTTATGATAAAATAATTTTGCAACATTGTTGCGTATTTTATGGCATCAACCAGCTAAATATAATAATTTTAATTAAAATTTATGTTACAAATAATAATTTATTCTTTAATTATTTTATCACTTGTTTTCTTTTTTACTGACACCCCATACTTTTTTATCTCAATTATATCAATTGGCTTTTCATTTTTCATTATTCTTATCAAAGCAATGTGGAGTGTCTCAGTTGCAGTAACAAACAAAACACATCAATTCTTTGATGATGAATAGTTCATAAAATAGGAGGTTACGATCCCTTTTTACATTGGATTTTCATCTAACTTATCATGTCTTTGATGGGTAATCCTGCTCAAAAATCAGCAATTGAGCATGTTGGTTCACCATTACTAGTCACTGCAGGACCAGGAAGTGGTAAAACCAGAGTAATTACAGAGCGAATAAAATTTTTGATGAAAACTGGATTAAAACCATCAGAAATTCTATGTCTAACATTTTCAGAAAAAGCAGCAGGTGAACTCAAAGAAAGATTACAAGATGACAATGAGATTAAAGAAAAAATTGATATCTCTGAGATGCAAATTAGTACATACCATTCTTTTTGCAGAAATTTTCTTATAGATAATACTGATTCAACCGGACTTGGAATGAAAGGGGGAATTTTAGATAGACCCATGTTTCTTGTTTGGGGTGTTCAAAATATTGATAAATTTAAATTTGATGAACATATTGAAATTGGAAATAATGCTGCAGAATTAATTGAAAAAATGATTGATGGTATTAGTGTCTTCAATGATGAATTAATTACTCCCCAAGACTTACAAAGTTATGTTGATGGAAAACTAAAAGATCCTGAAACCATGAAAGATGTGGATGAATTCGATTACATACACATGTTAGACAATTTAATAAAAATTTACAAAGAATATGTAAAATTCAAAAAAGAAATTGATGTAATGGATTATGACGATTTGATAGTAGAGGCAAATAAACTTCTTAGCAATAAGAAAAAACTAAATGTTCGAAAAAATACTCAAGAAAAATACAAACATATCCTAATTGATGAATTCCAAGATAATAATTATGCACAATTTTCTATTGTCAAAAAATTATCCAGTAATGGAAATGTTACAGCAGTAGGGGATGCAGACCAAAATATTTATCGATTTCAAGGTGCATATACTGAGATTTTCAAAGATTTTAAAAAAACATTTCCAGACCATACAGAAATATTATTAACAAAAAACTGGAGAAATCCAAAACATGTCATAAATGTTTCAAATCAATTATTATCCCAAGATAAATTCCGGGAAACAAAAGAAATTGTGCCCACAAAAGATGATTCACAGAAGGTAAACGTAGTTGAATGTACATCAGAATTTGCTCAAGCAGAGTTTATCAAAAATAAAATTAAAGAAATCAAAAAAGACAATCCAGATTACACCTTTAATGATTTTGCAGTTTTATCAAGAAAACAAAGAGACGGATTAAACGTAGCACAGATTTTAGCATCTGAGGGAATCCCAGTCAAATACATTGGTAAATCAGAAATTCATAATTTCCCTAATGCCAAAGTTTTGTTTGCATTTCTAAGAATAATTGCAAATCCAATGAAATCAATGACTAGTATCACTAGAATTTGTCAAGAGTATGGAATTACAGAGCAGAATATTTCAAAAATCAATCATGAGGCCATAATTAGAGCACGAAGTAAAACTGATGGAGATTATGCATTTGATGTATTATCTGATCTAAAAGTAACAGATCTAACTCAGCAAACAGAACTGGGGGAAATTTTTTCTTTAATCAAAGAATTCATAGATCTCTCTAAAAACAATCTTCCCTCAACTACCATTTATCAAATAATCAGAAATAAGACTGATATTTACAAAAAAATTGCAAATGATGATTCAATTGAGAATTTCATTGAGCGCTCAATACTTGATGATGTAATTAATAGTGCATATGATTTTGAAAAAATTAATCCACAAGCAAGAATTAAAGAATTCTTAGAGTTTATTGATGAATTACAAAAATTTGATATTGAAACTAAACGAGGTGATGTTGACTCTGAGGCAGTTCAAGTATCAACAATTCACAAAAGCAAGGGATTAGAATTCAAAACTGTTTTTATTATTGATGTTGCAACCTACAAAATTCCACTAAAATATACCGCAAAGCCATTTTATGTTCCAAGAGAACTTGCAAGTGGAGTACTTCCATCAGCAGAACCAAAAGAAGAATTTCTCAGAGAAGAGAGAAGAGTGCTGTATGTGGGCATGACAAGAACCATTGAGAGCCTGTTTTTGATGTATCCAACCCAATATGAAAATAGATCAAGGGCAAGCAAGGCATCCAAATTCCTACAAACACTAAAACCAGAAAAAAATGATGATGTCAATTTTATAAAGTATGATTCAAGTTCAAGTGAAACAATTTCTACAACATTTGATGCAGTAGATATTATTAAAAATGAACAAATGACTCAAGTGATCAAACATTTGCACAGTGAACAATACGAAAGTGCAGTTCAGAAAATCCTTGATTTAGGTAAAATAGGATTCTTTCAGAAAAACAAAACAACTGATGGGTATTCATATGAAAAACTACTCAACCAAATTCCTAGTGATGACATTGAATCAAAATTAAATGGAAGTAAACCCGAAAAAATAGGATTCACAAAAAAGAATTTATCATTTTCAAAGTTTGAAACATTTGCCAAATGTCCAAAACAGTTTTGGTATCAACACATTCTCAATGCATTACCAGAAAATCAAGAATCAACAGTACTTTACAAAGGAAGCACATTTCATGAATTAGTAGAATATTCTGGAATAAGACAAAAAGATGGAGATACAGATGATGTAAAAAAACTATTACAAGAATTAGAAACAAAATGGGATACAACAAAATATCTAACTAGCCCAATTCAAAAAGAAAAACAAGACAAACAATCCTTGGTTCCAGCCTTGGAGTCATATCAAAAGTGGTCTAGTTCAAATCCCAATGAAATTATTGCACTTGAATTACCATTTACCACATACATTGGGGGTTTCCAAGTTAATGGGGTTATTGATAGAGTTGAGAAAACCCCTGATGGCGAATATGTTGTAATTGATTACAAAACTGGTGGAAAAAATAAAAAAGTTGATGCTACCAATAGCCCTCAACTGAATTTGTATGCTTTGGCACTAAAAGAGAATCCAGACTTTGGGAAATATCCAAGTAAAGCGATATTTTTCTACGTTGAGAAACCAGAAGGCGAGCAATTATTCGAATATGATGTAGATCCTGATAAAGTTGCAGAAATTAAGGCTATCTTTGAGGGATATGTCAAGGCAATTTTGGATAAAGACTTTGAGGCAACACCCGAAATGTTTGCCTGTAAATGGTGTGGGTATTCTGATATTTGTGATGAAGCTTTGAAATGAATATTGAATCATATTTTTTAAATTAAAAACTCGGCTGCATCTCTACCTTCTTGAGTAATTTTTATCCATCTATTTCTACCAATCTTTTCTACCTCAACAAAATTCCATTCATCAACTAATGGTTGTATAATGTTTTTATCTAAACTTGCAAATCTTGCTTGTGAATGATTTTTTTCCTCAGAATTAATTGTAATAATTTCCTGCTCTTCTGCAATTCCTGCCATATCTTTTTTTGTAATTTTTTGATTCTTTGCTTCTTGAACTATTTTTAATGCTTGTAATAATTTTGGTTTTGGTGTTTGAATTTCATATGTTGGTAATGGAATTGTATCTTTGATTCCAAATGATTGTTGTTCTCCATCAAAGGCTGCATACTTTTCTGGCTCTGCATAAAATGGTTGTAAATTTTTACATTCTTTTAAAACCATACATGCCATCATACAAGCAATTGCTTGAATCTTTGATCCTGATGCAACATTGACATAGATGTAATTATTTTCTTCTTGATTGATTATGTCTTTGATTGATTTTATTGTTTGAAACAAATTCAATCTATCACTATTTGCAACCTTTACCTCAACTCCTAACTTTTTACATTCTTTTTTTATTTTCTCAAGATATGGTGCTGATAAATCCGATGAACGATTATCGTGAGCCATCAACCATAGTTTGTCTGCCTTTGTCTGTTTGAGGGGAATGGTAATTCTATCAATTTCAAAGCCTAAAGGGGCAATATGCACTCGAAACGTGGCTAAATTGGTCATAATAGTATGTATAGTATGCATAGTATGTTGATGTTATATAATAATTTCTATGTCCTATCTAAGATATGAAACAACAAAACATAATTCAAAAAAACGAATTTAATTCTAGAGTTTCTTTTTATCCTAGAATTATTCGTGAGTTTGTCGATAATGACGAACCAATGTACTATGGAGGGAATTAGATGGAGGGAAATAATTTGAGAGATATTCTTCCAGATCGACTTCATGTAGTGGATGTAGAGTACGATATTAAGAAATTGTCTGCAGAGATGGAATATCACAAGTCAAAAGTAATTCTCTTTGATCAAGCAATCAAAGTTCAACAAAAAGAATTAGATAGAATCATGGATGTTCCAGAAATCCAATTAGAAAAAGGAGAGATGTATCAATGAATTTGATAGATAGAGACATTCATCACATTTCTTGGAAGAATCACAACATAGAGCAATACATCCAACAAGCAATGGATGAGTACTTGAAAAATCAGGAGGACGTCAAAAATTGATGAATCAAAAACAAATTGAAATCTTACTAGAAGATATCAAGTCCGTCTACATGGTAGGTTATTTCAACGATGACTTGACAACTGAATCAGAAAAATGGAGTCAAATTGAGATACTAGAACAAGTTCTAGCCTCAAAGGAGATTAAAGCATGACTATTCTATTTGGATTGAAAAATAAATCATATGAAGAAAGTATTGCACTATCATTTGCAAATCTCAAAGAAAAACTAGATGAACAAAAGGAAAAAGAAAATTGAAAATAGTAAAACTTGATCCTAATGAAATTGAATATTGTTCAACACTTGATTGGAAACCTTTGATGACCTACTTGGAGAGAAAATATGGAATAAAGTTTCAACAACAATTTGCAAAACAAATAATGCAAAAAGTTGAAAATAACATCAACGAAGAAAATGAAAAGGAGAAGTGGAAATGAAACTAACAAGAATTCTTCCAAAGTTCTTAGCAAAATCATATCAAGCAGAAGACTTGAGGCGTGCAGAAATTCAGTTGAAATACTATCAAGTAATGACTAGAGTTCTTGAAGAACGAGTTGCAGAGGGACAAGCAGAACTTGAAAGATTAAGGAGAGAAAAATGAGGTGTAAAATCTGTGAAATTACGCACAAAAATACCTCAAAGTACGATTTGTGGCTAGAAAATCAAATGTGTAGAGTATGTTGTCAACTCCTTGATATTTTTTCCTGGAATGGAAACAATCTTGGAGAATATTGGAGGTTTGTAAATTGATTCATTCCAATGTTTCAAAGATAATTGTACAACAGGAATTCCTGTATGATGAACTTCAGAAACAAGGAGAGATTCAGAATGTAAAATATCAGAACATCATTTACTTCATGAATAATCTAGGTAAAACTGTTGACAGCAAGTCAAACATCTCAATTGACTTTCTCATGGCAATGTCAGAAATGGAAACTCTAGATTATAAATCTGATAATAGTTTCATAGGATTTGTAAATAGAAAAACAAATGAATGTTTACAGTTTGCAAGAAGAACCCAAGATGATTGGTATGCAGAAGTTATCATCAATCATGGAAGTGGATGGGACGGATATTGTTGGTGTGTAGATTCCAAAATAGACATAATTTCAAATATGCTGAGATTATTTTTTGAAGAAGTTCCATGGTTTGGAATGCTTTCTTGGAAAATGAGGAGGTTCAAACATTGATTGAATCAAATCCGCCATGTCCTGAATGCAATAGTAAAAACACTGCATTCATTTTTTGGGGATATCCTGGTGATATGGATTGGTACCTCAAAGCTATAGATGAAAAGAAAATTGTTCCAGGTGGATGTATGGTAACTGACAATGATCCCAAATGGGAATGTAATGATTGTCCAAATAGATGGGGAGAACGAGATGACGACTAAAACAGATCCTTTTTACGAATACATCCTAAAAAATTTGAAAAAAAGACGCAGAAAATCTAACCCGGAGGAAAACCATAATGATTAGACCTCTAAAAAAATACACCATCAAAGAATGGAAAAAATTATCAAATCTACAAGAAACATTGTGCAAAAAATTTGATATTATTCTAACAGATCATAAAACAAAAAGACAAAAAATATTTTCTGTAATTGATGGTATAAATCTTAAAAATATCAATAAAGGAATTGAAGTGTTCAATAAATCCATTCAGAGTTTTGGTGATTCTATGGACAAATTAGTCACAGAATTAGACAAAACATCAGATAATAATATCAAAATTTGGTCTGAACCACCAAAAAAGAATTCTAAAAAATCAAGAGATCAGATTAATCTGGAGAAACTATGGGGAATTAGAGATGATTAAAAAAATATTATTTTGGATATTTGCAATTTCAATTGGCTTCATTAATCCATTATTGACAGTTGCTCTAATTGTTTTGTATTATTTACCAAAAATAATTCAAGATATTTGTGATACTGAAAAACCAATAGAAACCTCTGGAATGAAATCATTTTCTGATGATGTCATTGAAGAAATGAAGTAGAGACGAAAGATAGAAAACCTCCAAACAAATACGTAAATGATTAATTATTTAACCATCAAACTAATTTGATTTAATATGGTGGTATTACTTTTAGCTGAGGACTGTTTAGATATTGAACTACAATTATCTGAACTAAAATCTGAAATTTACAAAGTAGGTGAAACTGCATCTGTTCCACAAGGAACTAAATTTGAATTTGTAGCAGCTTTTGCTAAATCAAAAAAATGGTATGTGGCACTATGGATAAAAATTTGGTTAAAATCTGCAAAAATCATGATTGTTCAGTAATTTTTGGTACCACTACTGATGAATTAAAATCAAATATTGTAAAAATTATTTCTAAATCTAGATCTAAGACACGTTAACAGAAATCACTAAATATAGTTAGAATTCCAAATTGATACCTAAATTTTAAATTGTATTAAATTGAAAATCAATTATGACAAGAGAATCTCAAATGAAATATTATTTAGAAAATAGAAATTCTATTATAAAAACAATAAAGAAACTACGCTCAAACAGAGGATAAACAAATTGAATGAAGAATTTATAGAAAGAATTTTCATAATAAAATAAAAATTAAAAGAAGAAGTATCTATGTTAAAAATTATGGAAAATAAATAATGAAACCTAGTGAGATAAAGAAATTACTTTTACAGTATAATGATATTCTGAAAAAATTAAGAAATGCTGATGTCATAAGAACCTCAAAACTTGTAGGTGAATATGGAGAATATGTAACAGTAAACAAACTATGTTTAGACTTGGTAAAATCAGGAAACAAAGGTTATGATGCTATTGATACTAAAGGAAAAAAATATGAAATAAAGTCAAGAAAAGAAATGCCTTACAACAAACCAAATAATTTTCCAATACGTGAAAAACAATTAGAATCAGCAGATTTTTTGATTGGAGTCTATTTTGATGTTGATTGGAATTTATCTAAATTGTACAAAATCCCAAAATCCAAAGTAATTATAAAAAATAATAAAGTGATAATCAATAAAGCATTGGAAAAATACAATATTCTTTAAATTTTAAATAAATCATACACAAAAAATTAAAAATATGCAAGGATTTATTGTAAAACAACCATATGCAAATCAAATCATTAATGGTACAAAAAAATTTGAATTTAGAAATTTCAAAACTAACAAACTCGATGAATCCTGTTATCTTCTCAGTGAAGGGTTGGTTTTAGGTACGATAATGTTTACAGGAATTAAAGAGATCAATAAAGACTGGAAATATGCATGGAGTATCAAGATCATTAGGAAACTTACTAGACCTTGGAAATATAGACATCCACAAGGTGCACAAAGATGGGTAAAGAAAGTCATTCCAAGAAAATAAATTAAATTTTTTATCTATGATTGTGTCCAATTAGAAAATTAAATTTTTTTCCTTTAATTACAAAATTATCAATACAACTATTTTCAGAATATTCTTCATTACAGTATTCACAGGTTCAGTCATCAGAGTCATTCAATTCTTTTGCTAATCGCTTCATAGATTCAACTGATTCAGGAGAAGTCACTCTGTTAAATCTATGAGGGTTTTTTGATTTCCAAGTGGCTTTTGTTCTCCAATCTTCTGATTCAAAGTATTGAGGATCTAACCACATATCACGTATTTGTTCAGGAGTTGCATTCTCTTTTGGAGCAAAAATCCCAAGAATTCTTTCAAATTCCAATACAGGATTAGGATCTGCAGCAAAATCCTCTCTATCAGTATCTAATTTGATAAAATCATCAAAGCAACCTTCTTTCCAATTAGTTTCATCATCATCGAGATAAAATGAATTCTTCAGGTAAATCACAGGAGACTCAACATCAATCAAAATGCCCATAAAAACACTAGATACATAATCATCAATATTTTGATTTTTGTCTAATTCAATAATGATTGGTTTATCTTTGTATACAATTAATGCATCTCTATTTTTTTCAATTTTATCAAATAATTTTAAAAGACTTCTTTTCATAATTTTAAACTTTATGTTCACATTTTCACATACTTGCCTTAAAGGATATTGGAAAAATCATTTCAAGATAACCCCACAGTTATGACAGTCTTTACATATCCAGTTAGGATTATAATTACTTTTTTTGATAATGTTATAATCATCACATAATTTAAAATTATTTTCATCCATATACCTACACCATTTCCCATTTTCTATACCTAAAAATCCAGGTTTGAAAAAAATACTGATTTTAATAGAATTACATTTTGGACAAAATGATTTTTTTCCAGGACAAAAACCTACCTCATTAGTTAATGGCCAGCCCGGTCGTTTTAGACAAAAATGAAACGAATATTCATCTGACAAGTTTTACTCCAAGTTCTCAAAACTAATTTCCAAAACACATTGAGTAGTTATTGCCATAGTTGCATAGATTAAAGAATTTTTGAGATATGTTTTACTGGATATGCCGAGTTGTTTTGTATCCGCAGTTTTACATGCTCTAGTAATATCAAATAGTTCAAAACATGACATGTTATTTTAGATATTTAATTATACTTAATATTATATAATACTTAATTCAGTATTACTTAATTTTTATGCCTAGAATATTGAATGATATGAAATAATTAGAGAGGCAGTTTTTGAGATATTTTGAAGGATTTTATCTCTAATTACTTTATTTTATTTTTTCATCGATCAGTTATTCAACGCATACTGTTGAGAATAACTTTATTATACAAAATCCCAGATTCAACGTAATATGGTAGATTCTCCAATTTTATCTCCAAAATCAATTGCAGTGATTGGTGCATCTGACAAAAGAGGAAGTGTTGGAGCAACAAT
>Ga0233434_1003243_pt1 | contig 13437 bp, 11 predicted proteins | sample SI_122_August201_4_FD_182738 | JGI IMG/M metagenome (GOLD analysis project Ga0233434, IMG submission 182738) | Seawater microbial communities from Saanich Inlet, British Columbia, Canada - SI_122_August2016_120_MG | ecosystem: Environmental > Aquatic > Marine > Inlet | place: Canada: British... | reverse complement strand
ATTTCTTTTCATTGGATGTCATCCTGATGATATTGAATTAGGTTGTGGAGGATTAATTTCACATATAAAACAGAAATCAAAAATTTATTCATTAACTCTCTCAAAAAATTTACTAAATCCAAAAAATTCAAATTTAATTTCTGAACATTACGCCAGTCTACAATCCTTAGGAATAAAAAAAAATCATATAATGATAAGCGATTTTAAAACTCGTGAATTTTCTAATTCAAGGCAAGAAATATGTGATTTTCTTTGGAAAATAAAACAAAAATTAAAACCATCTTGTGTTTTTGTAAATTCTTCAGATCTTCATCAAGATCATCAAGTGTGTAATATGGAATGTCAACGAACGTTTAGAGATATTTCTCTAATTGGATATAATGTTGAACGAAGTACATTATTGCCAAGTAATACATTTTTTGTAAAACTTTCCAAGCAGGAAATTTCTAAAAAAGTTAAAGCATTGAAATTCTATAAAACATATAAAAACAAAAATTATTTTCTACAAAGAAAAGTTTTCGCTCAAGCAGAAGCAGTGGGAATAAAAATTGAATCACAATATTCTGAAGCTTATAACATAATATCTATCATAATTTGATTTAAAATATATCCGAATTTGTCATAGTATAGTGCCAATTTTTTAATTCTAAAATATCTGAGTTTAATTTACTATCAAGTTTTTTTATTACAAAATAATTTGGTGATTTTTTCTTCTTTAAACTATTTATATTATTTATTTTTTGATTGGTAATTTTTGGTGTCCATGTAGTAATTTTGTCACATTTTAATCGTTTTGCTTCTTGAATTGCTGTTTTAATTAAAATTTCTTTAAAGTTATTACTTTTACTGAAAAAATCTATAATGTGTAATATGTTATCAAATTTTTTAAAAATTATAAAATACTGATTTTCTTTATAAACAGTAAGATAATTTGTAGGATTTTTTTCAAATCTCCATTGTAAAAACTTTTTATTTTTTAATAACTGAATTTTATTTTGTTTAGTTTCTTTACATTCTTCTAATAAACTATCAATTCCATTTGGAAAATTATTTGTTAGTGACTTTAAATATTTTTTAGATAATTTATTTTTTTTATTTAATTCATAATAATAAATTGTATTATGTGTAAATCCTAATTTTTTAAACCCATCAATAGAATTTTTATTTGCACTATAACCAAAAATAAATTTGTATCCTTTTTTCTTTGCTGTACTAAATGTTTTTTTTGCTAATTTTGTAAAAATTCCTTTTCTTTGATGATCAGGATGAGTCATAGTAAGAAAACTCATTCCTCCTAAAATATTTTTACAATTAATTTTTACAATTATCGGTGTAATTACATAAAAACCTACAATTATTTTCTTATATTTCATCAAATATCCTATTGGTTTCCCATATGGTGATTCATTTAATTTATAGTTGAAAATTTTTAGTGATTTATTTTTATTATATGATTTATTGTACAGATCTCTAATTTTTGAAATATGTATTTTTTTAAATGAAACTATTTCATATTCATTTTCCTCTATTCTACTTTTTTCTTCACACAAAATCTATTAGAATTTTAATTGAGTTCTAGTTAATGTTTTCTAGTTTTTTGTAGCTATAACACGTAATCCCTTTTCACGTATTTCTAAACTAAAATCATGATTTTTGAGAATTTTTATTACTTGTTTTAAATTTTCTTCTCTGGTTAATACATCTGTATAATGTACTTCAATCATAATTTTTCTACAATTTTCAAGTGTTTTACTGCCACCTAGTAATGCATCATATTCCGAACCTTCTATATCCATTTTAATGACAAATTTTTGATTACTTTCTAATTTTTGAACAATACTGTCGAGTGTATCACATTGAATTCTAATCTGTTTTTCTGATTTTACAAAAGCACTAGAAGCTGCAGTCCATATGCCCTGTTCATATAATACCAATTCATCTTTTTTACTATATACGCCCATATTTACAAGAATGACATTTTCTAAATTATTTACATCAATAACATTTCTTTTTAGAGCATTGAATTCACTAGGATGAGCTTCAATAGATATTATTTTATTGTCTGGATATTTTGTTGCTACTTGTAAAGTATAACTGCCTACATTAGCACCAATGTCCACAAAAGTTTCGTTAGGATTTAATTCAATTTCTGAAATTAAACCTCCTTCACTTCTATTAAACAAAATTTTGTAATCCATTGTATTTTTTCTAATGGCAGCTTTGATTTTGTTTTTTGAAATTACTGTATATTCTTTCATGATAAATGAACTTGGTGCAATTAATTTTTTTCTGAACATGGCATTACGTTTTTCTTTACCCAGAATAATTCTAACAGTAATTCGTGCTACAATATAACAAAAATATGAAAAATAATATAAGAACATATTCTAATTAAATTTCAAGTTTATTTATAGTGACTGTTATTTTTATCAAAGATTTTTAAATGCCTGATAAGATATTGTTGTAAATTGTGTGATATTGTAATTGTTGGATGTGGATTTATTGGTTCCACACTAGCAAAATTCTTTTCAGAAAAATTTAAAGTCACCACCATGGATGTTATTCCTCAACCAGAATCATTGAAAAATTGTGGAATTCCTCATAAAATTATAGATATTAGAAATAACGAACTTTTAAAAAAAGAAATTGGAAGTCCTCAAGTAATTATTAATACAGCTATAATTCAAATTCCTAAAATTACTGAAGATAAAAAATTAGGTTACAGTGTAAATGTGTTGGGAACTCAAAATTTATGTGAAATTGTTTCTTCCACACCTGAAATAGCAGGTCTAATTTTAATTAGTTCATGGCATACATATGGTGAGAAAGATCTTTCTGGAATTCTTACAGAAGATATGGGGTATTTTCCAGACAATGTGGAAGATAGGGCTAAACTTTATGCTTTATCAAAAACTATTCAAGAATGTATTGTTAGATTTTTTGATGAAAAAGAAAATGGGAAAATATTTGGCGCAATAAAAATTGGAACTGCATTAGGTGAAAATATGCCTAAAGGAACGGCTGCTAATGTTTTTATTGAAAAAGCTCTCTCAGGAGAACCAATTACACCATTCAAACATAGTATGAATAGACCGATGTTTTATGTTTCAGTTAACGATATTTGTAAAACAATCGAAAAATTTATTTTTTATATTGTTACAAAAAATTCTCAGTCTAGTAATAATATTGATCACATAATGAATTTAGCATACCCTGATCCAATTTCAATTCTAGATTTAGCTAATATTGTACAAAAATCCGTTCAAACTCTTAGTGGTGGAAAAATTAATCCTGAGATATCAATAATTGATAAATCTATTCCTGAAACTGGTGATCCTGATGATAAAAATAACATACATCTGGATATTTCTAAAATTAAAAATTATCTAGAAATTAATTCATTAGAAAAACCAGAAGATACCATGAATAAATTAATTAAATATAGAATGAATAAAAAATAATTCTCTCTTTATCTAATTTGATTTCAAAAAGAATTTACTTACTGTAAATGTAAAAATAAGGCCAAATACATTACTTAACACCATTGCTAAAGCAATTCCTTCTGCACCAAACGGTGTAGATAATACCAAAATTCCAATTATTTGAGTACTTGCTGCAATAATTGTTGTAATTAAAATAATATTATTTTTTTCTGCTGCCCATAATTTAGGAAAATAATATGTTGCTTGAATTGTTGCCGGAACAAGTGCCCAGCTGATTATTCGTATAATATTTTCAGATTCTATGAATTTTGGGAATACTTGCGATGTTATTGTTGGTCCAATTGTTGAACCTAAAATGGCAACTCCCATTGCTATTAATACTATGATTTTTTTTAATTTTTTATTTGCTATCCCTGAAATATCTTGACCAATAAAATATTTTACAGTCATAGATGGAAGTAAATTAAGCACTGAATAAAATTGTAAACCTAAAGAATAATTTCCTAAAATTCCAAATCCAATAAATGAACCAATTACTAATTTATCGACAGTACCATAAACAATACCACTAATACTTATTGCCCAATTATTTAAAATAAATTTCTTTTTTTCTTTAATTATATTAAAATTAATTTTAGAATTTTTAATTGATTTTATAATATGAATTATTAAATGGGTATGGGCTAATGCAATTCCAATTAAAATTCCATTCTCCCCAATTAAATAATAAAATCCAATTCCAAATACCACAAGTAATATTTTTTGAGTTATGATATATTTTGAATAATTTTTATACCATTTTTTTCCTATAAGATCTGAAGTAACAAGTGCAAATAATGAATAAGCAATGATTACTAAACTGATACCTAAATTAAAAAATAGAAGAAAAATAATAATTGATCCAATTATGTTGGCTAACATTGTTATTAGATAAATTGTTGCATGAATGTCAATTTTTTTACCAGACAAAACTAACATTGTATGTTGTGATCCAAATATTGCAATACCTGTTACTATTGATGCTATTGAAATAAGATATGTTAATTCGCCATAATTTTCTGGACCTAATTCTGCTGCAATATAAAACCAAAATACTGCAGCTATAGCTGCTCCAACCCCATCTGTAAGACCAATTGTTGAAATATCTAAAATTTTCTTTTTTATATTACTCATTTTATAAACATCTCATTTTTTATCATATGTCTATATTTTCTTTAAGATTCAAATAATTCATAATTGATTTCAAATATCTTGAGTTGATAGTTAAATCCTTGATTTCTTGAATCATAAATTTTTTTCAAATATGTGTATTTTTCTTCTTCAAAAAATACTTCTTTTAAGAAATCTGGTCGTTGTTGATTATTATCTATTAAAATATGTGTTAATCCTTTATTCTTAGATTTTGAAATCCAATCTTGTAAATTATCCTCATTTTCATATGATATAATTTCTATATTGAACTCTATTTCCGAATATGGTGTTGGCCATTGATTTATCGTTTGAATTGTATTAAGATATCGAGATTCAGTAGGAAGATTATTCACACCTTTAACTTTCAATAATACCTCTTTCATAATTTTAAAAGATTCTTTCTCGTGTTCATAATCAATTTTTTTATAGTCGTAAAATATCATGGATGAAAATATGATGCTACATAAAATAATCATTATCAATAAATTTGCTTTAGTAATTTTTCCAATAATTCTCTCTATTGATAATACCGTGAAAACTGAAAAAATTGGGAAAAGTAGATAAAGATATCTAGTATCTAATGCAGGATTTGAAGGAAATGTGTATGCATATAATGCTGGAATTAACATTAATACTGTAGATATAATTATTGTATTTTTTTCAAAGTTTTTATTTCTAAAAATTAAAAATATTCCTAAAGGTAAGAAAATTACAAAATTTGGTATGGAAATCCATACTAAATATTGAATTAATGTTTTAAATCCATTTACTATTCTATCCTTTACATTATCATTCCCCCAATCATTTTCTTCTTTTTCAGTTACTTTTAACAATGCATCATCTGCACTATCAATTGTTCTTGTAAAAATAGGATCTTGACCATTTGTATCAATACGATACATTGTAATTGGAAGAAGTATTGTTGTAATAATTATAATGATAATTATATAGTTAAAAATTACTTTATATTTTTCTTTTTTATATTTTATAAAAAATAATATGAATAACCCTACAAGAAAAACTATTCCTTCTCCTCTTACTGTTGTAGCTAATGAAATTACAAAAAATGAACTAATCACAAGTTTTTTGTTAGATGAAAGAAATAAAGTTAATCCTGAGGAAATTAATAGTAAATATAGAGGATCAGTAATGCCCAAAAATGAATTTATCATTAATCTTGGATCAAAAGCTACAAGTGATGCACCTATCACTGCAAATTTTCTTGCCACAAATTTTTTGCATAAAAAATATACTGGGATTGTTATTGAAATCGATATTACAACTGATAGTATTTTTTGAATTTGCATTAATTCAAAAATATTTTTTGAATCGAGCATGGTGAAAAAAACACTAACAAAAATTGACCAACCATTGTTTGCTGGAGTCCAATTATTTGGCAATGCTCCAATTTGATATATGTCTGAACTATACCAAAAATAATACAGGGCATCAGCCGTTAATGGAATTTCAGTTGGAAAATAATGAAATCTAATTAAGCATGATATTCCAATTATTGTTAAGAGAATTAGAGAATACTGTGAAAATATTGTATTTTTTAATTTTTTATCTAAATTAGATTCTTTTTTTTGCATATTTACTCATTCATTCTTACTGAGGTTTAAATAATAATTAAGATCACAAAAATACATTACTCATGAAATATAACCAGATTCTTCTTACGAGACCCCCTACAGGTTCAAATGCTCTACAAGGGGGTTCTGATGCTGATCCTCATCCTCAACCTCCATTGGGTTTAGCATATTTGGCAGGAGTCCTTGAACGACTTCCAGATGTTAATGTATTGGATATATTGGATGGAAATTTCTCTCAAAATTATGTGTATGATGTTGTACAAGCTGTAAAAAAATACAATCCTGACTTTATTGGTTTTTCAGCATTTACTCCATTTGCAAACCCTGCATTGGAAGCAGCAACAGCTGTAAAGGAAGTAAGTCCAAATATTCTTACAGTACTTGGGGGTCCACATGCAGTTTTAGCTGATATTACTATGCAGAAATGTCCTGCACTTGATGTTATATCATATGATGAAAGTGAAGGACAAATTGAAGAACTAATACTGGGAAATAACTTAGAAGAGATTCCTGGATTGTTCATTAGAAAAAATGGTAAAATAGTTCCAACAAAACCTCGCTCTTATATTAAAAATATGGATGACTTACCATACCCTGCATATCATAAAATGCCTCATTTTCCTGATGGATACCATCCACATCCACCAAAAAGTACTGGTAGAAAATGGTCTAGTATTATGTGGAGTAGAGGTTGCCCCTTCTTTTGTAATTATTGTAATCGAGAAAATAGTTTTGGATTACAATTTAGAAATCAAACTCCTGAATATGTTGTTGATCACATAAAGTATTTACATTCAGAATATGGTATTGAGGAATTGACATTTTATGATGATGTTATGTCTCTTAACCGAAAAGCTACCATGAAATTACTTGATGCAATGACTCCTGAGAATTTAGGATTTAATTTAATATGGGATGCTGAAACTAGAGTTGATTTAGTAGATCAAGAGATGCTATATGCAATGAAAAAAGCTGGATGTAGAATGATGTCTTATGGGATTGAACATGGTGAATTTATTCATGAAATTAAAGGTGGCACAGCTACTTTACAGCAAGCAGAAGATGCGGTAAAATGGACACATAATGCAAAAATTGAAACTGTAGGATATTATATGATTGGATTGCCAAAAGAAACCCCTGAAACTATTCGTAAAACAATTGATTTTGCAAAAAAACTAAACTGCACTTATGCCCAATTTGCAATTACCATGCCGTTTCCTGGGAATAAATTGTATGATGAAGCAGTAAAGTCTGGTATGATTCAGCTAGATGATACTTGGGACAAATTTGTATATTCTGGTGTAGGTTCTGGTGGTGTAACTACTCCTGTATTAACAACTGATACTTTAACAGCTCAAGATTTAGAAATGTGGGCAAAAAAAGCATACCATGAATATTATTTTCGAACATCATACATTTTACAAAAAGTACTAAAGATTCGCTCATTATCTGATCTGAAAATGTATTACAATGGATTTATGATGTTACGAAAAGATACAAAGTGATTATATCATGAAAATTACTGTCGGTATTCCAGCTTTTAATGAAGAAAAAAATATATCTGATATCATTCAAAAATTAAGTAAAATTTGTGATACTGTTATTGTTTGTAATGATGGTTCAACTGATGATACTGGAAATATAGCTAAAAAAATGGGAGCTATTGTAATTACCCATGAACAAAATTTAGGTTATGGTGTAGCTATTAGATCTTTATTTCTTAAAGCAAGAGAATTAGATAGTGATATGTTAGTAACATTAGATTCTGATGGTCAACACCGAATTAGTGATATTTTACCTGTTATAGATCCTATAATAAAAAATCAAGCAGATTTAGTAATTGGTTCAAGATTTCTTGAAGACAATCAAGAAGATATGCCCAAATATAGAAAAATTGGAATCAAAATGATTACTTCACTTGCTAATTCATCTTTAGAACATTCTGTATCTGATTCTCAAAGTGGTTTTCGTGCATATGGTAAAAATGTTCTTTCTGAAATTACTCCTTCAGAGAATGGAATGGGCGTATCTAATGAAATTTTAATTAAAGTAAGCAAAAAAGGATTCAAAATTGTTGAAGTACCAATAATTGTATCCTATGAAGGTGATACTTCAACTCAGAACCCAATTTCACATGGGGTCTCTGTCACACTTAGTACTTTAAAATTTATTTCCATTGATCATCCTCTAAAATTTTATGGTATTTCTGGTTTAGTTTTTCTTGTAATTGGATTAATTTTTACAGTAATGACAATTCAAGGATTTACTGAAACTAGACAAATTCTTTTAAGTACGGCAGTCATTGGAATTGGAACTATAATTATTGGTACTGTTTTGATGATGACTGCGATTCTTCTTTTTTCTATAGTAAATCTTATACGAGAAAAAAACTAAAAGTTAAAAAGATGAATAATTTTGAATATTTTAATAATTCATGAAATAGACTGGATAAATAAAGTAACTTTTGAGCCTCATCATTTTGCAGAATTATTTTCTAAAAAAGGACATAATATTTTTGTTATTGATTGTCCTGACACTAATAACAAAAATATCTATTCTGGTTTAAAAACTAAATCTATTTTTAATTATTCTAGGATATATGGTGGTGCATCAATCACGTTGATTCATCCTCCTTCAATTTTAATAAAAGGATTAAATAGAATATCTCACTTTTTTAACTGTAAAAAAATAATTAAACAAACAATTCTTGAAAATAAAATTGATGTTATTTTATTATATGGTGCTATTACAAATGGGATTCAAACCATTCAGATTGCAAAAGAATTAAAAATCCCAGTGGTGTATCGACTACTTGATATATCTCATGGATTAGTTACAATTCCAATAATAAAAAATTTAGCAAAAAAATATGAACGTAAAGTTTTATCAAATGCAACTCAAATATTAGCTACTACTCCAGATCTTTCAAGATATGCTATTGAAATGAATGCAAAAGATAATGATGTTGAATCTTTTCATTTGGGAATAAACATACATGATTTTAAACCTCTTCAAAAAGATTTAGAACTTGCAAAATCATTAGGAATATCTTCTGAAGATAATGTCGTAGTGTTTATAGGGACAATTTATCCATTTTCTGGATTAATAGAACTTATTTCTAATTTTGATAAAATTGAAGAAAAAAATCAAAATATCAAATTATTGATCATTGGTGGAGGTCCTTTTTATCATAAATTACAAAAAATCATATTTGAAAAGAATTTAGAAAAAAAAGTAATTTTAACAAATTTTAAACCACAAAAAGACTTACCAAAATACATCTCTTTTGCAGATATTTGCATCAATCCATTTCAAATTAACTATGTTACAAATAGAATTCTTCCAACTAAAATTTTGGAATATTTTGCTTGTGGAAAACCTGTACTTTCAACTCCTTTATCTGGAACACAAGAATTATTGCCTGATGATACATTTGGTATTTTGTATTCTACATCCGAAAGCTTTGCAAAAAATTTATCTAATTTATTAATGGAAAAAGATAGATTGAAACAATTAGGACAACAAGCTTGTAAATACGTACAAAAGAATCACAACTGGGACATCTTATCTGATCAACTACTCCAAAAACTTGAATCTATTATCATAAATTCAAAATCTTGATTAAGATGTCCATTTGAGTTTCTTCATCAGTAATTTTAATTCTTCAATCCCTAATTGAGGTATGTTTCCTGAACCATATTCAACAAAATTTGTACTCTTTTTAACAAAACTTTTATCAATTTCTGCTTCTCGTCTAATTACAAAATGATCTTTTTCTTCTTTAACATGTCGCATTTCTTCTTCTGAAACTAATACCTCATGAATTTTTTCACCTGCTCGAATTCCTATGTATGTTAGCGGATAATTTTTTTCACCTGTTTTTAATTCTGCATATGATCTAGCTAAATCTACCATTTTTGTTGCAGGTGCTTTTTTAACAAAAACTTCCCCCCCTTTAGCATGTTTTAAAGAATAAAACACCAAATCAATTGCTTGACTTAGAGTAAGCATGAATCGCGTCATATTGGGATGAGTAATTGGTAATGGTTTATTTTGTTCCAATCTTTTATCCCATAATGGAATTACACTTCCTCTGCTTCCTAAAACATTCCCATATCTCACACAACAAAATGTAGTTTTATCTTTGGTAATTTCATCTGACAAAATTAATTTTTCTTGTAATGCCTTTGTCATTCCCATTGCGTTAACTGGTTTAACAGCTTTATCTGTACTTACTGCAACCACTTTGTCTACTTGGCGAGCTACTGCTGCAGTAACTACATTAAATGCGCCAACTATGTTTGTTTTTACAGCTTCATATGGATGAGCTTCTACTGATGGAACATGTTTTAATGCTGCTGCATGGAAAATGATGTCCATATCTTTTGTTACTGAATACATTCTCTCATAATCCCTTACATCTCCAATAACAAATTGAATTTTATCTAAAATTGGACTTTCTAAAAATTCTTGCTTTAGATTATGTTGCTTATCTTCATCTCTACTGAATATACGAATTAATTTTGGTTTGTATTGCATTAACTCAAGAATCATTTGATGACCAAAACTTCCAGTACCGCCTGTAATCAAAATATTTTTGTTATTTAAAACTGAAGAATAATTCAATTAAAAACCAACAGATATTTGAATTAATAAGTTTATTTTGAATTTAAAAAAATTAATCTAAAAAAAACTGTAACTATGATGGGGATATTTTAAATTCTACTAAAAAATAGTGATTTTATGAAAATAATGTCTATTTTTGGTACACGTCCTGAAATTATTAGATTAAGCAGAATTTTTCCGCTATTGGATGCAAATTTTCAACATGTCATGGTAAATACTAATCAAAATTTTACACCCGAATTGAATTCAATATTCTTTTCAGAACTAAATATTAGAAAACCCGACTATACTTTGAAAATTAAAACAGGTCAATTCGGTACAGAGGTTGCAGAAATTATTTCACAAACTGAAAAAATTATCATTAAAGAAAAACCCGATGTAATGTTAATTTTAGGAGATACAAATAGTGGTATTTCAGCAATTGTTGCGGCACATTACGGAATTAAAATTGTACATCTCGAAGCAGGAATGAGAGCATATGATTTTAGAATGCCTGAAGATAAGAATAGAACATTAATAGATCATTTATCATCAATTCTTCTTCCTTATACGAATTATTCAAGAGAGAATTTAATTCGTGAAAATATCCATCCAAGTAAGATCTATGTAGTAGGTAATCCAATTATTGAAGTAATAGATTATTTTTTACCAAAAATTCAGAAAAGCAAAATTTTGGAAAAAATGAAATTAAAAGAAAAAGAGTATGTTTTGGTTACAGCACATAGGAGTGAGAATGTTGATGATCCAGATAATTTAAAGAAAATATTTTTAAGTTTAGATAAAATAAATAAAAAATTTAAAAAGAGAATCATCTATCCAATGCATCCAAGAACAGTAAGTAAGATAAAAAATATAAAAATTCCAAAATCCATTGAGATAATCAAACCGTTAGGATTTTTTGATTTTACAAAATTAGAAAAAAATGCATTTTGTTTAATTACAGATTCAGGAACAGTTCCAGAAGAATCACTTTATTTCAAAGTACCAAGTGTAACAATTCGAGAAACTACTGAAAGACCAGAGTTTATTGAGGCTGGATTTAATATTATTTCAGGATTAGAGCCAAGTGATATTCTAAGATCTGTTAGTATAATCATATCTAATGAAATTAAGGGTGAATGGGATCCAAATTTTGGAAATGGCCAAACATCTACCAAAGTACTCAACATCATCACAGGGAAATTTAATCGGACAAAATATTTGGAATGAATAATAGTATTAAAAACAGGATTGATTAGGAGTATCATACAATGGTTGTGTTAATTACTGGCGGAACAGGTTCACTGGGAATAGAATTACAAAAAATATTTCTAGAAAATATTTCACCAACGCATAAAGAACTAGACATTACAAATAAAGGACAAGTAAAAAAAATATTTCAGCAAAATAAAATCGATACCATAATTCATACAGCAGCAATTACTAAAATTCGAAAATGTGAAGATGACAAACAATTAGCATGGGATGTTAATGTTGAAGGAACAAAAAATCTCATTGATGAAATTATTCATTCAAAATTAAATATTAATTTTGTTTATGTTAGTACTGCATGTATATTTGATGGTCATTCAGGAATGTATACAGAAAAATCTATCCCATACCCTGAAAATTTTTATTCATTAACAAAACTTTTGGGAGAATTTGAGGTAAATCGACTACCAAATACTACAATAATTAGAACAAATTTTGTGCCAAGAAAACCATGGCCTTATGAAAAAGCATTTACAGATAGATTTGGAACATATCTATTTGCGGACCAGGTAGCAAATGGAATACAGGACATCATTAAAGAAAAAATTACAGGAATAGTCCACATAGTAGGAGATAAAAAAATATCCATTTTTGAATTAGCTAAAATGACAACTCCGCAAATTGAGCCTATGACAATTAAAGATTATTCAGGTCCTCCACTTACAATGGATATGAGTTTAGAAACAATTAGATGGAAAAAATACACGATCATCTAAATATTCATAATTTATTGGCAGCATGAATTGATTCTATTACTTTAATGTGTTCTATGGCTAGAATATCAAAATCATGTTTATTTTCTTCTAAAAATGATTTCATTGTTTCTTCATTAATTGGGGCATTATCTACAAACCCTCCATGTCCCAATAATTGGGCAATCATAGTTGCTAAGAAAAAAGCATTACAATCAAAAGTATTTTTTTCAACATTGTTAACGTAATGATTTAATTCAATTAGATCTACTTTTGAATTCAAACATTTTTTGATTAATGAGGGTAACTCGTTAAGATTTTTAGGTACAAAAATACATGATAATGAGGAGCAATTAACCTCAGTTAGTGCAATTGAAGGCTTTTCATAAAACAAAGCATCAATACACGTAGTACCAGCAATTGTAAAAATCATTTTTGAATTCTGAATTAACTTTTCATTTGATACTGATGGATGAATTAATTTTACATTAGGCATCTCAAGAATGTCTTTATAAAATTTTAAGTCTCTCCATCCAAATGATTTCATTTCAGGATGTTCTTTAACCAATAAATTTATGTCTACAGGTAAAGACTGAGAAATATTTTTTATCAAACTGACTTGATTAGAATAGTATTCTCCTT
>Ga0233434_1003241_pt1 | contig 13440 bp, 13 predicted proteins | sample SI_122_August201_4_FD_182738 | JGI IMG/M metagenome (GOLD analysis project Ga0233434, IMG submission 182738) | Seawater microbial communities from Saanich Inlet, British Columbia, Canada - SI_122_August2016_120_MG | ecosystem: Environmental > Aquatic > Marine > Inlet | place: Canada: British... | reverse complement strand
TGCAGAACTTACTCTAGGAACAGTCATACTCTAAAATCACATCAGTTTTTCTAAATACTTAACTCTCCAGAGTATTCGCTTTTTCGTCAATTACTTTCCTTAATGCTTTGATGTGTTCAGGATCTGTACCACAACAGCCACCAATAATTCGAACTTTTTTGTATTCATTAAGAAAATCGCCTAACGCATTAGCCATTTTTTCAGGAGTCATCTTGTAAACTGCTTTACCACCATCATTTTCAGGCATACCAGCATTAGGAACTACCAATATACCGTGAGCATTTTGTTCATCAAGCCACTGAACACTTGGAGTCATCTCAATTGGGCCAGTAGAACAGTTCAATCCAAATACGTCAATGCCCATATCAGAAACAGTTGTGTATGCAGCTTGGATATTTGTTCCAAGTAACATTTTTCCATATTGATCCAAAGTAGTATTAGAAATTATAGGAGTTTTTTTTCCTGTTTTATCTATCGCATTATGACAAGCTTCAATAACTAATTTCACCTCCAAAATATCCTGACTTGTTTCAATGAGTAATGCATCTACTCCTCCAAGAATTAATCCTTCAGCTTGCAACTCAAATGCTTCACGTATTTCATCCAGAGGTTTTTGTCCCAAGTCAGGATCATTTGAACTTGGAAGATAACCAGTAGGACCCATTGAACCAATTACATACCGAGGTTTATCAGAATATTCTTTACAAACTTCAGATGCAATTGTTGCAATTTTTTTATTAAATTCAATTGTTTGATCACCAAAACCATACTCATCCAGTTTAATTTTATTTGAACCAAAAGAATTTGTTTCAATACAATCAGAGCCAGCATCTAAATAATTTCTATGAATTTGTTTAATCCAATCAGGATGAGTTAATACTAAACCATCATTGAATCCGTCTTGATTATTTGGAAAGTCTTCAGGAGTAGGGTCATACTTTTGAATTTCAGTACCCATTGCACCATCAAAAAGCAATATTCTATTTTTCATTGCATCAAGAAACGGTTCTTTTTCTGTCAATTTAATTTCAAAATGTTCTGGCACAGTTTAACTCTTTTCAGAAAAATGCTCACATCTGCAAAATTGATACGTATGTTGAAATTAGGTAGAGGGTTATTTGATGTACATTTATGCAAAATTTACATGTAAATAATTTAGTTCGCAGTGCAACATTTTTTCAACATGCAGGAATCTCAATCATCTTTGTTTTCATGCCTATCATTGCAAAAGGAGTCACAGATTCCATCTTTGAGATTGGGCTTTTGGTGGCATCATTTAGTTTTGCCCAAATTTTATCAGAAATTTACTTTGGGAGACACTCAGATAAGAAAGGAACTAGGCTCAAATTCATCAGAATTGGTTTCATAGGATGTGCCGTAGCCTTTGGGTTGCACTATTTTGCAACAGATCTTTCAATGTTTTTCCTAGTAAGAATTGCTGCAGGAATAGCCAGCGGGATAATGATTCCTGCAATGATTGCATATACCTATGAGGCAAATGTGGATAAAAAAAGAGCAGCAACAGTAATTTCATTTCATGCACTAGGATGGCTTGCAGGAATAGCAGCTGCTGGAATTACAAATGATCTAAAACTAATTTTCTTAATTAGTGCAGCATCATTTGTAATCGGATTTCTCTTTACAATAAAACTGCCAAATCCAACACAGGAAAAAGAACTGAATCCAGGAACTACAAAGACCGTCATTTTAAAAAACAAATTTCTGTTTCTATCTCTTCTGCTAAGACACATTGGTGCTGCAGCAGTGTGGACAATTCTGCCAATAATGATAGTGGAGAAGTTGGGGGGGGAACTATACCACATATCAATTGTATATGTTGCAAACACGATGGCTGCATTCATCTTGATGAATGTGATGGCAAGTAAAATTCATCTTTCAAATGTTACCAAATTCAAGATAGGTGTTGGTTGCACCACATTTGTCTTTATAGGATTATCAGTTGTAACTGAATGGTGGATGGCGATGCCGTTTATGGCACTAGTTGGTGCAACATGGGCATTTTTGTTTATTGGTGGAAACTTTCATCTCATGGAAAACAATCCCCGCTCAACATCAACTGGAATATTCAGCTCCACATTATCTATTGCCACAGTTATCGGCCCAGTAATTGCAGGAAGTATCGCATTTTTATTTGACTATGTTGCAGTAATGTATTTTGCAATTGCAATCATAATTGTTGCATTTGTTGTATCTCTCAAAATTAAAAAATAGTACTATAATTCAAAAATAATTCTCAAATACTAAAAAATATCATATACGTAAAACACCGTTTTTGATCAAATATTCTATTCCAAAGATAAATTCTGTATCGGGAACCAATCCGTCTGCCCACCAAGCAGTTCTATATTTAATCCAGTCAGGGATTTTGGACGTAGTTGGGCTATCAGATAGAATTTGAGTTGGTGAAACAGATAGAATATTCTCTCCAATCAAATATTCTATTCCAAAGATAAATTCTGTATCGGGAACCAATCCGTCTGCCCACCAAGCAGCATTAAGTTTTATCCAAGAAGGGACAAGTGGTTTATCTAATAAGACATTATTTTCAGCATTTTTTTCCATTTGGTTTGATTCTAAATCATCGTTTAGTATACCTCCACTAGACATCACAACAATATTTGAATTAAAATTATTGTCAATAATTGTATTTTTTTCTTCAAGAACATTATTGAATTGTGTTTGAACCACATCCAATGATTCTTCATTTAAAATAAGTGATTTTAATTCTTGTAATTGAGAGGATAAATTATTTTTTTTATCTTCATCTAAACTGTCAATAGTATTAAGCATAATTTCTGCTCTAACTACAAATGCATGACTATCTTGAAATTCTACAATACTAATGTCTCCACCACCAGAATTAATCCCTAAAATATATTCATGTTCAGACATCATCAAAAGATCAGATATTACATCTAATTTGAAAGTAGGATTTGTATAAACATCATTTTGAATCAATACGGATTTTGCTTCATTTAAAATCTTCAAGATTTCTATTGTTTCTTCGTCAAAATTTTTACCACTTATATCAGGATTAGTATTTTTTAAGATAAACAATGCAAGTTCCACTTGGGAATCAATTTGAGGATTATTTTTTAATCCATTATGAAAATTGTCATATAATTCTGCAATAGGATGCGATAAATGCAGTGATGCCAATTCTGAATTTCCATCTGCAATGTTATCTCTAGCTGCCAAAATATGACCCATTGTCTCTTCAATAGCACCTACAAACTCTACCTGTTTCGAATAAGATAATTCTGCATCAGCCATATTGATTGAAGACGTCATCATAACTGTAAATATTCCAAAAATAATAACATACGAAATCACATTATTCATAACCATATTCCCATATATGGGAATTTGATATATAATGATTTTGGAACACACAGAATTAACAATGTAAGCAGAAAAGAGGTTATTTTGAAATAGGGATTTTAATTATTTAGGAATAAAATGAGGAGAATTATGTATGAAAATTGATTTTTGGTAAAGAATTAAAATTATTCATGATAAAGGTATGTTTGCCTGAAATATTGGATTTTGTGAATTCCAAACTATTTTTATTTCAGAATCAGAGCCATAATTTTTAACAAAATCATGGATACTTGTTTGATGCTGGTTCTCTAAAAGATTCAAAATGCGCGATTTTTCATCGGCGATGTTTGACTCAAGTTGCATGTATTTTCCTTGTATATCCAAAATGTTTGCAGTAAATGTTTTTTTGGACATCTTATCGTTACTGTTAAATTTTGTAATCAGTTTCTTTTCTTCCCCATTTTGTTCAAATTTCAGATTTACAAAAAGAGAATCATATTTTATTTTCATATCAGATAATTTTTTTTCATAATGTCTTTGCAGAACGTCAATTTCAGAGTTAAGATTATCTACTTTTTTAAAAACTCGGTCTTTTTTGAACTGTTTTATGTTAACTGGATCTTGGGATTCAAGAAATGTCTCATTAACTAGATTACCCATGTTATGATGTACCCACATCTCAGCAGTCTGTTCTGTGGTACAAACATAGTCATCTGCATTGGTTCTGTACACTAGCACATGTTCCTCTCTGCATTCAGTGTCAGGAGTATTCTTGCCAAGGTCTGTCCAAGACAGTTTGTCAAAGGGGTTTGCTTGCAGATATCCAGGATTTGTTCTGTAATCCTGATAATATTTTCTTAATTCTTTTCCAGAGATAGAATCTTCAAAAGTGCCAGAAGAACTAAAAAGAATCTGTTGATTATAGTATGCATTATTTTGAAGAACGTTATAGAGACTATTAGCATAGATCATTTCCTCTCTGGTTATTTTAGCAGCATTAACAAAAGCAGTTCTTGCTTCCTCTGGTCCTCCTCCTTCGAGAAGAACTTTGTGTAATGCATCACGTCCGGCATTAATTTTTGAGCCAGTGAATTTTAAAGGATGATCATATATCGTAGAAGTGTTATTTGCAGGATTATTTTCAAGTGCTCTTTCAAGCATTTTATCAAAAGTATAATATCCCCATAGTTCTTCCCATTTTTTTAGATCTTTTTCTAGACTTTGTAGAACTTCTGCACGTTTTTGTTCTAGTTCTTTTTGTCTTTCTTGTGTTTCAAAATTTCTTTGTTCCATTTGTGTAATCCATCGTTTACTTTTTTCAATTTTTTTAAGAATATCTTGTGCAACAGGATTGTTTTGTAAATCTCCAGATAGAGTAATCTGTTCACTCGCATCAACTGATTCTTGTGCAAAAACAGGGCTTATTGCAAAAAATAATGCAAAAACAATACTAATTCCAAGAATCGTCAACCTCCCCATAAATGACGAATCGAACTTGTCGATATAACAAACACTAATCAATCATCAGTAAAAATACAAGTTCTAGGCACAACCAAATGCACAATAATCAAATAATTTAGTAGAATTTAGATTTCAATTTTAGGATCATCGTAATCCCCAACGAGACATTACTTTAGTTTCTAGTCTTTTGAAAATAACACCATCTACTGCCAATCCAATTCCCATAATTACAACCATAATTCCAATAACTTGAGATACATCATTAAGAGAACGTCCAGCATTAAGCAAAAATCCCAATCCTAGGAACGAAAACAAGATTTCTGCCCCAATTACACCCCTCCATGCAAATGCCCAGCCTTGTTTGAATCCAGAAATCATGTATGGAAATGCAGCTGGAATTAACACCCCAGTAATTAGCTGAGTACCCTTTGCCCCCATATTTCTTGCAGCCTCAATGTAGTGTGGATCAATATTTTTGACTCCAGTGTAGGTGTTTATGGTAACTGCAAAAATTGCACCAATTGCAGTGACAAAGATTATTCCTCCGTCAGTTAATCCAAACCAAAGTATTGCTAATGGAACCCAAGCAATTGACGGAATTGATTGTAAACCTAAAACTAGAGAGCCAACGGTTTGATTAATAATTTCAACTCTAGCCATGAATATTCCCAAGACAACACCCCCAGCAATTGCAATTGCTAACCCAATAGACAATCTCCACAAACTAGTTGCAATGCCATAAAGTAAACTACCGTCTGCCATACCATATGCCAAATCTTCAGCTACCTCATATGGAGATGGAAAAATATTATCAGGCCAAACTCCAGCCATTGCAATTACTTGCCAGACAACAACAATTCCAATGTAAAATGCAATTCTATAAGGTATGAAATTTTTTGCCATAATTATCATTCTTTACTTTTCTTTACCTCAGGTCTAAGTTCTGCCAAGATATCTTGTTGGAATTGAAACAGTTCTTCATCTTCAGTAACTCGTGGTCGCGGGAAATTATTCTCTACTTCTTTTTTAATTACAGACGGGCGATTACTAAAAATTGCTACTTTGGTTCCAAGAACTGCAGCTTCTGCCACATTATGAGTTACAAACAAAATAGTTTTCTTTGTCTTTTCCCAAATTAGCTGCATCTCAACTAACAACAAATCACGAGTCTGAGGATCAAGTGCTGCAAATGGTTCATCCATAAGTAATACATCAGGATCCATTACAAGTGCTCTAGCAATAGCTACACGCTGCTTCATTCCAGTTGAAAGCTGATAAGTGTAAGAATCTGTAAATTTTGTTAATTGCATCATATCCAAATATCTGTGAGAGATCTTTGCTCTCTCTTCTTTTGGAATACCTGCCATCTTTAATCCAAATTCAACATTGTCTTGAACTTTTAACCATGGAAATAATGCACCTTCTTGAAATACCATAATTCTTTCAGGTCCGGTTTCAGTGACAGGATGGCCATCAAAGATGATTTGTCCCTCATCAGGTTTCTCCAGGCCTGCAACTATACGTAAAAAGGTGGATTTTCCACATCCTGAAGGGCCAACTAAGCATACAAAGTCGCCATCTTCAATTGTGAGATTAATTCCACCGAGAGCTTTGAGTTTGTGAGAATCATGGCTAAAATATTTAACAATATTTTTTGCCTCAAGTTTGGTCATGTGTTATTTTCTCCTTCAATAGAATTTGTATCAAAGTAGTAAAAAATTGCAGACAAATCATATCCATTTCTTCCCAGATATCCTAACCCATCTGCTTTTTTAGCAAACGAATGAATGGAATCAGAGATAGGGTCAGATGTTATTACAAGATTAGACAAGGCAACATCTACTACATTATCAGATAAAGATTGTCCCAAATGAGAATTTAAAAAATCATTAAAAACAATTCTAGTTTCAATAGGATTTTGATTAATCCAAATTGCAGTTTCACTATGAGATTTTAACAAGGCGGAGATTATTTCAGGATTTTCTTCGACATAATTTACATTTCCAATTAAAAGAACAGATGCAAATTCTTGATTATGCCACAATTCTTCTTCATGAAATAATCGTTTTCCATCTAGTTCAGTTTCCAAAATAGTAGCCCATGGTTCTGCAACCCATGCACCATCAATATCACCTTTTACAAATAATGTGTAGATATCTGGATTTGGAATATTATAAACAATTACACTTCCACCTTTCTCAGCAGGTTTTAATTCATTTTCAGACAAGTAATGACGTAAAGATACATCTTGAGTATTTCCAATCTGAGGAGCAGCTATTTTTTTTCCTGCAAAGTCAGAAGCAACATTAATTTCAGAATTAGGATGTACAATGAAACTTGCACCACCACTTGCAGCACCAGATAAAATTCTAATATTATTATTTTCTGAATTTAAAAATCCGTTTATGGCAGGACCAGGTCCAACATATGCGACATCAATTGAATTTGCAAACAATGATTCTATTGCCTGAGGTCCACTATCAAAAACTCTTGTTTCAATTCTTATCTGATCTCCAAGACTGTTTTGAAAAAATCCTTCCTCCATTCCTACGATTGGGATAGCGTGTCCAATATTTGGAAAGTATGCAATACGGAGTTTAGGATCATGAGATACCTCAGAATTACTAAGGAAAATTCCAAATACTGCCAGCAAAATAACACCTGTAACACTTACAAGAATCATAGAACGAAATTTCATAAAACAGCGTTATATCTGGCTGTTAAAAAATCATCGAATTTTAGCTCAAGCTAGCCTAAAATATTTTCAAAAAAAGGGATTTTTGAAGCATCACAAAAGATAAATTCCAAAATACGACCGAAAAAGATGTTTCATGACTCAAAAAGGAATTCTTGCATTTTCAGGAGGACTTGATACATCAGTAGTTGTAAAATATCTACAAGATGAGCATGATATGGATGTCATCACAGTTACAGTAGATGTAGGACAAGGTGATGATGCTAAAAAAATTGCTGCAAAAGCAAAAAAACTTGGTGTAAAAAAACACTACAACATAGATGCAAAAAAAGAATTTGTCAAAGATTACATTTTTCCATCAATTAAAGCCAATGCTCTTTATCAAAAAAAATACTGTCTTGCAACAGCACTTGCTAGACCATTAATTGCAGAAAAAGTATTAGAAATAGCTAAAAAAGAAAAAGTAACATCACTTGCACACGGTTGTTCAGGTAAAGGAAATGATCAAGTACGTTTTGATATAACATTGCGTTCTGGTTCTGATCTTCCAATCATTGCTCCAATTCGAGATAAAAATTTAGACAGAGTTACAGAATTAAAATTTGCAAAAAAACATGGAATAGAAATTGATTCTGTTGCAAAAAAATTTAGTATTGATCAAAATTTATGGGGACGTGCAATTGAAGGAGGAGTTTTAGAGAATCCATACAATGAACCTCCAGATAATGCATTCATTTGGGTTAAAACAAAAAACTTACCAGATAAACCAACATACTTAGAAATTGAATTTCAAAAAGGAATCCCAGTTAGAGTGGATGGTAAAGTAACTGACTCTCAAAAAATAATTGAGTACATAAATAAAAAAGCAGGAGATGCAGGTGTAGGAATAGTTGATCATATAGAAGACAGGGTGGTTGGAATTAAATCTCGTGAAGTATATGAAACTCCTGCAGCAACTTGTTTAATTGAAGCTCATTCAGATTTGGAAAAAATGGTTCATACAAAACATGAAAATAAATTCAAATCAACGATAGATGATGAATGGTCACATTTGGTGTATTCTGGACTTTGGCAGGATCCATTAAAAACAGACTTGGATGGATTTATTGAAGCATCACAAAAACCAGTTTCAGGAACTGTAAAACTAAAGATGTACAAAGGAAGCCTAAGAGTAGTGGGAAGAAAGTCCAAAAATTCACTATATAGTCATGAAATTGCCACTTATGGAACAGAATCAACATTTGATCAAAGATTAGCCAAGGGATTCGTAGAATTATGGGGAATGCAGTCAACAGCAGCTAATAAATTACAAAAGAAAAGGAAATCAAAAACATGAACTGTCCAGAATGTGATGCAACACTAAACATCCCAGACGATGCTGCAGTAGGAGAAATAGTCTCCTGCCCTGATTGTGGTGCTGACTTTGAAATATCTAAAAAAGATGGATCAAATGTTGAGCTTAAACAAGCAGAAACTGTAGGCGAAGACTGGGGAGAGTAATGTCAAAAGTCTGTATCGTGTTTGACCGTCTAAGGTCAGAAGAGAAGATGCTTCAAAAAGAAGCTGCAAATCTAGGACATGATGCAGTGATGTTAGATGCAAAGATCACCCAAATGAATACAGATAGTAAAAAAGAAGACTATGATTTTGGTGATGTTGTTTTAGAAAGATGCGTTAGTTATTTTAGAGGATTACACTTTACTGCTAGTCTAGAATTTATGGACATTCCAGTACTAAACAAGTTTGAAGTTGCAAATACATGTGGAAATAAAATGTTCATGACATTACTATTGAAAAAAAATAATATTCCAACACCAAAAACGTACTTTTCATTTTCTAGTGAAAGTGCAGCAGAGAATTTAGAAAAAATAGGATTCCCCCTAGTAATCAAACCGGTAATAGGGAGTTGGGGAAGAGGGGTAATGCCAATTGAAGACAAAGATACGATGGAGGCAATTTTTGAAATTAGAGACATTACAGATAGTCCACATGATAGAATATACTATTTACAAGAATTAATCAAAAGGCCACCAAGAGACATCAGGGTGATTACAGTTGGAGATGAGCCAATTGCTGCAATGTATAGAAAATCATCAGGAGGTTTTAAAACAAATATTGCGTTAGGAGCAGATCCGGAACTTTGTGAGATCACAAAAGAAATGGAAGAAATGGCAGCAAAAGCATCCAAAGCCATGGGTGGAGGAATTTTGGGAATAGATATGATGGAGGATGAGGAGCATGGACTAGTAGTTCATGAAGTAAACAATACAGTGGAATTCAAAGGATTGGCAAGAGTTGCACAACGAAACATTCCAAAAGAAATGATAGAATTTGCCCTAAATCATGTTAGGAAATAAATTATACTACATTATTTTGTGATTTATTATGAAAGTAGGTGTTGTTGGTGCATCAGGATACGTAGGAGGAGAGACATTACGTCTTCTTGTAAATCACCCAGATGTTGAGATCACCATGGTAACATCAAGACAACATGTAGGAGAATATCTTCACAGAGTACAACCAAGTTTGAAAGGTTTTACCGATCTGACTTTTTCTGAAATGGATTATGATAAATTAACTGACAAATGTGATGTAGTTTTCACAGCAGTGCCACACGGAACTGCAACAGAAATTGTAAAAGCATTGTATGATAGAGGAATCAAAATAATTGATTTGAGTGCAGATTACAGATTACACAATCAAGAGGCATATGACAAATGGTATGGTTGGGAACATCCACATCCAGACTATCTGGCAAAATCAGTTTTTGGAGTTCCAGAATTACATAGAGAAGAAATTAAAAAAGCACAACTAGTTTCATGTCCAGGATGTATGGCAGTTACATCAATGTTAGCATTAGCACCATTAATTCGAAATGACATTATTGATACTGAACACATTATCGTAGATTCAAAAATTGGTTCATCAGGGGCAGGTTCAGGTTCAGGAACAGCTCATGCAATGAGAGCAGGAGTAATCAGACCATACAAACCAGCAAAACATAGACACACCGGAGAAATTGAACAAGAACTAAGTGAAATTGCAGGAAAGAAAATTAAAGTTTCAATGAGTCCACATGCAGTAGATGTTGTTCGTGGAATTTTATGTACCAATCACACGTTTATGAAAAAAGATATTGACGAAAAAGAACTATGGAAACTATATCGTCAAACATATGGTGAAGAGCGATTTGTCAGACTAATTAGAGATAAAAAAGGATTATACAAATTCCCAGATCCAAAATTCGTTGTTGGTTCAAACTTTTGTGATATTGGATTTGATTTAGATGAAGATAACAACAGATTGATTGCATTATCTGCATCAGATAATTTAATGAAAGGTGCAGCAGGTTCTGCCATTCAAAACATGAATGTAATGTGTGGTTTTGATGAAATGAACGGACTAAGATACACACCACTAACTCCTGTTTAGAAATGATCACAATCAAAATTGGTGGAAGTGTTGTAGATGATTTACATCCAACAACAATTGCAGATATTAAAAAAATTGCAGATTCAGAAGGGGTAATCATAGTTCATGGCGGTGGAAAAGAAGTCACCAAAGTTTGTAAACAACTTGGAAAAGAACCAAAGTTTGTGACATCTCCAAGTGGAATCAAAAGTAGATATACTGACAAAGAAACTGCAGAAATTTTCACAATGGTAATGTCAGGTAGAATAAACAAGACAATTGTTCAAATGCTTCAAAAAAATGGCATTAATGCAATTGGATTATCAGGGATGGATGCCAAAGTGATTCAAGCAGATAGAAAGAAAAAGTTACTCATAGTAAACGAAAAGGGAAGAAAACAAGCAATTGATGGTGGATATACAGGTAAAATCAAAGAAGTTAATTCAAAGTTCATCCTATCGCTACTAGAACAAGGACTCACACCTGTCATCTCACCTATTGCAATGAGTGAAGAATCAGAATTTCTAAATGTAGACGGAGATAGAGCTGCAGCATATGTTGCAGGCAAAGTAGGGAGTGACAAGGTATTATTCATAACAAACGTGGATGGTCTTTTAATGGATGACAAGGTTGTTCCAAAACTAACACTTGTAGAAGCAAAAGAGATAAGACCAAAAATTGGTCCAGGAATGGAGAAGAAAATTCTGGCATCAACTGAAGCATTAGATATGGGAGTTAAAACAGCATTAATTGCAAATGGTCAAAAAGAAAATCCAATATCTAGTGCCATTGCACATGATAATTGTACGGTGATAGAACATGAGTGAAGATCAATACATGGGAAATCTCTATCAAAGATTTCCAGTTACAATTGAAAAAGGAGTTGGAGCTCATGTATGGGATGTTGATGGAAAAGAGTACATTGATTGTATGGGAGGATACGGTGTTGCACTAGTAGGTCATCAAAATCAAAGAGTTAACAATGCAATTAAAGAACAGATTGATAAAATTATTACAGTTCATAGTTCATTGTATAACAAAACAAGAGAAGAGTTTTTGAAAACATTAATTGGATTAACACCAAAGGGACTAACACAAGTTCATCTAAACAATAGTGGAGCAGAAGCAATAGAAGCTGCAATGAAGTTTGCAAGAAAGTTTACAGGTAAAAAAGGAATGGTTGCAATGAAAGGATCATATCATGGAAAATCATTTGGAGCTTTATCATTAACATTTAATCCAAAATATAGAAAAGCATTTGCACCTCTTGTTGAAAAAGTATCTTTTGCATCATATGGGGATATAGAATCACTTCGTTCTGTCATAGATGATGATACAGCTTTTGTAATTTTAGAACCAATACAAGGTGAAAGTGGAATTATTGTTGCACCAGATGGATTTTTACAAGAAGTTAGAAAACTATGTGATGAAAAAGGAATTCTGTTAATTTTTGACGAAATACAAGCTGGTTTAGGAAGAACTGGACGATTATGGGCATGTGATCATTGGAATACAGTACCAGATATTTTGTGTCTTGCAAAAGGAATTGCAGGAGGCGTTCCAATGGGTGCAACAGTAGTAAGACCAGATATTTTATCTTCGATGGGAAAAGGAGAACATTCCTCAACGTTTGGAGGAAATCCAATATCTTGTGCTGCAGGAACTGCAGCCCTTAAGGCATTGACAGAAGATGGATTGATTGAAAATTCAGAAAAAATGGGAAATATGTTCAGAGAAGGATTAGAAAAATTAAAAGAAAAACACAACATAATCAGAGAAATTCGTGGAAAAGGACTCATGATAGGAATAGAGATGAAATTTGAAGTTAGAGATATCCTCATGGGATTAATTAAAGAAGGAGTCTTAATGCTATATTCTGGAAGAAACATACTAAGAATTCTCCCACCACTAGTAATATCTGAAGAAGATGTAACAAAAGTTTTACATGCTCTAGATTCTGTACTAAGTGAAGAGGAGAGAAAAAGAAGTGTACAAGGATAACATAGACGAAAAAATAATTAACTATCTAAAAGAAGATTCCAGAGAATCATTTGTAGATATTGGTAAAAAATTAAAACTTTCAGAATCAGCAGTAAGACGAAGAGTAAAAAATCTAGTAAGTAGTGGCGCTATCAAAAAATTTACTTTAGAATTAGGTGAAGAAAATACAACTAGTGCAATTGTTTTGGTTTCAGTAGACTCTGCAACTGATACAGCAAAAGTATCATTAAAACTTGCAAAATTAGAAGGTGTTAAAACAGTTTATGAAATTACAGGTCAATACGACATTACAACTATTATTAGTGCACCAAACATTACAGAAATCAATAATACTATTGATGCATTGAGAAAAATTGCAGGCGTAGTTGATACAAACACTGTGATAATTTTAAGAAAAATAATTTAATACGACTTTCGTTTCAAAATTTTAATTCAAAACTAATTTAGGATCAGTATCACTCATTTTCAACGAAGATAGTACGAATATGTTTATATCATCAATTTAGGTTAACGATTTTAGCAATGAAAGA
>Ga0233434_1003240_pt1 | contig 13444 bp, 9 predicted proteins | sample SI_122_August201_4_FD_182738 | JGI IMG/M metagenome (GOLD analysis project Ga0233434, IMG submission 182738) | Seawater microbial communities from Saanich Inlet, British Columbia, Canada - SI_122_August2016_120_MG | ecosystem: Environmental > Aquatic > Marine > Inlet | place: Canada: British... | reverse complement strand
CAACGTTCCAAAAATATGCATCGGCGTGGTCATAAAGCGCACGACAAAGGTTACGGTCAGCAAATCCAGAAAACCATTGAGTAAACGCTTGGCGCCAAATTTTGAATAACCGAAACGCCGGGGATGGTGCTGTACGGGAATCTCACCGACTCGATAACCGCCCCAAAAAGCGATGGCCGGCAGAAAGCGATAGAGTTCCCCGTAGAGATAAGGCAGCGCATCTTCCGTGACTTCTCGGCGATAGGCTTTGAGACCGCAATTGAAATCGTGCAGGCGAATTCCCGAGACCAACGAGGTCACTCGATTAAAAAAGCGGGAGGGGAGAGTCTTGCTCAACGGATCATGGCGTTTCTTCTTCCACCCCGAGACCAGATCGTAGTCCTTGTCGATCTCGGCCAACAGCCGGGGAATTTCTTCCGGGTCGTCCTGTAGATCCGCATCCATCGTGATAATAATCTGACCCCGTGCCTCCTTGAAACCGGCGGCCAAGGCCGCGGCCTTGCGATGATTCCGGCGAAAGCGCAGAGCGCGCACTTCTTCGAACTGCTCCGCCAAGACCGCCAAGGCCGCAAAGGAGCCGTCGGTGCTACCATCGTCGATAAAAACCACTTCCCAGGCCCAGTCCTCGACTGCGAGCACCTCGTGAATCTTTGCCCATAGATGCGGCAAGCTTTCTTCCTCGTTGAAAAGCGGGATAACCAGGGACAGAAAGACCTCCCCCGCCGCTTCGTCTATCACTTGGCTCATCATTCCCCTTTCTGCAAACGCCGGCGCAAATTGCGCAACATCTCCGCCATACGCTCGTTTTGTGGCTGTGCTTGCAAGGCGGCCTCAGCCGCCCTGAGCGCTTCTATAACTCGACCTTCCCGCTGCAGTAATTCGACCAACCGCAGATGCCAACGCAAATTGTCCGGATCGAGCCGGACCGCCTGACGCAGCGCCTGTTCTACTTCTTCACCTCGGCCCTGCTTTTCGTACACCGAAGCCAGATTGCTCCGCCACTCCGCCCTTAGCGAGTCAGTCGCCGACGCTCGGACTAACGCCGCTTCGGCCTCTGCCAGGCGACCTTGAGCTAAAAATACAGCTCCGAGATTGCCCTGAATCAACCCATCCTCCGGACTCAATTGCGCCGCCCGAGCCAATGCCGCCTCGGCATCGTCAATGCTACCAACGGAAAAATACTCAATCCCCAAACTGCGAAGAAAATCCACATTTTCCGGTGCAAAAGCCAGGGCTTGATGCCAACGATCTATCGCCCGCATAAACGAAACCCGGGCCCCGTCACCATCCCCTTCCCCCTGTCGACGCAATCCCCGATCGTGCAGCGCCCGCGCCAACATTGAATAAGGTTCTACTTCCAGCGGGTCCAAAGCAATCGCCCGGCCCAATATCGCTATGGCCTCTTCCTCTCGCCGCGACCAATATAAGCCCTGCCCAAGAAGCCGTAACGCCGGTGCGTTATTCGGGTGTAACTCCTCGACCCGACTCAATATCCGCGTCGCCTCAACCGGGTGGCGACCCTGCATTTTTATCAAACCGAGCATATGATGGTATCTAAAATCATGCGCCCGCCACTCGGTCGCCTGGGCAAAAGCCAGATTCGCCCGGTTCGGCTGGTTAAAATCATAATACTTGCGCTGTCCATCAAAATAATAATAATCCGCGACCAAAACGCCCAGTCCCCAATAGACGCCCACAACCGCTGGCACCGCCGCAACAAAGAAAAACACTCGACGAAAACCTCCCAATACCCAGACGCGCGCGGAATCGGTTTCTCCATGGCTACCGGCCACCGCTAAACCGGCGATAAGCCAGAAGTGCAAGGCCGATGTAGGATCCTGCAGATTGAGGCTGAAGAGACTATGCGTCAGCGCCGCGCACAATGCCGCCAATAAACCAGCCTGCAACGCACGAGCATCCTGCCCTGTCACTGACTGCAACCGTCGCCAAGCTAGCCACCATAAGGCCGACAACAACCAAAGCATCGCCGCCAGGCCAAAAACGCCATTCTCCGCCCAGATTTCGAGATACTCGTTGTGGGCATAATAGGGCATATGCGGCCGATTGGCGATAAGTTTAGCCCAAGCCCGGTGGCGCGTCACCGTTCGATACGCCGGTACCAGGAATTCGAAATTCCCCGTGCCCACCCCTAATAACGGTTGGTCGGCAATCAACGCGACCGTATCGGCCCATATCAGACGGCGCTGCAAAACCGAAAAGTGATTGGGGTCAAAGCTACTCAACGCCCGGTCCCGCACTGCGCGCACCTGTTCGAGCGCCTCGGCAAACAAGCTCTGCTCACTTTCTGTCGGAACGCCTTTACCTACCCCGGCGCCCACCGCGCCCATACTGACGATAATCAGTGCACCAGCCAATAGGGTTCGACGCACCGACTGCGGCCAGTACAATAGAGACAAGACGAATAAACCGACCCCAACCGCGACCCAACCACCGCGACTGCGGGTCATCAGCAAATAATAGATCTCAAAAAGCAACAAGGCCCCTAACCCGACCTTCTCCCATAGCCGACGGCGCGCCAATACCATACCCGCAATCAAGACGATAGACAGTTCGAGGTAGTGGGCGACAAAGTTTGGGTTACCCAAGGTCGAGACGCCAAAATTGCCCCAATGCCCATAAGCCAAGGGTACCAGGTGAATCCCACCATATTGCAATAGGCCAATAAGCGATACCACGAAAGAGGTTAGGGCGATGGTCCACAATACCCCCCAACGAGCCCGTGACGAAGAGAAAAAACGGGCGACCAGCAGGAAGAAAGCCAAGAACCAAATCTGGGTGGACCAGATCTCGAGGCCCCGTAAAGGATTGACCGCCCAAAACAGGGAAAATAACGATATCGCCGCGTAGACGACCAAGGGCCGATCATAGGAGCGTCTATCTATCCGTATCCTTTCGCTCCCTGCGTGTTGTCCGAGCCAAATTGCCAGCAATAGACCGATGCCGGCGTACAATAACGCGAACTTCGCCGTAAAATAATCCGAGAGATAGGAACCACCGTAGACGAGTGGAACCACCGCCACCAACAACAGCACCCCGAGCTTGAGTACTTGCTGTGAACGCGGCCCCCACCCCAGAGCGCCTTCGGCCCATGCTGTTTCATTATGCGCGCCCATCGCCCTCCTTTTTTTCGCCGACGAAACGCGCTACGAGCAAACCCAACATCGCAGACACCGCATTCAACTCTATATCTTTAACTTCAAAAAAACGCTGTGGTAATACCCACTGTATGCATTCGTCACCGATACCGATACACACAGCGAGGCCAAAACTGGCCGAGTACGCCCATAACGGTCTCAAATCCAACCTCAACGCCCTAAGCAACACATACCCCATAAGCCCATACTCCACCAAGTGCATGCGCTCCGCCGGAAACCGAGCAAATTCATCGAGCAAATAGGCATAGGCCAACGCGATCAACCCCAGGGCCAAACAAGCCCGCAAACGACGGCCATCGGCCCGGCGCCAGATGGCCAGGACAAACCCGACGCCCGCGACCACGACGACGGCGATGCCGAGATAGCGGACCGAACCCTGCGTGTATCCGGATAGCATACCCCAAACCTGGGGCAGTACAGGTATCGTGCTATAGACAAAGGCGACATACCCCACAACGCAGACCCAGGCCTTACTGCGCTCCTTGCCCATGCGATCATAAACCGGCGCCATTACCCCCGCAAAAAGCGCCGCGATTAACGCATAAGCACTAAGGTCAACCGCCCCTAAGGAGGCCAACAACCAATACAGGTCGCCCATTCCCCGTAATAACCCCCAGCCCAACCAGTAGCTATTCGTCAACACTCCGTTAAAAGCCGCAGGCGCCTGCAACAACAACAGGCCAAGATTAAACTCGGCTTCCCCCCCACCCGTCGCGGCCAAATGGTATTCGACCCACTCGCTTTTGGCTTCGGGCCGGTCGCGCAGATAGACCCGGAATTTCCAGGGATTATACAACACCAGCGAATTCCAAAAATTGGCCTGAAACGGTCCGTATACCGGCGCCGAACTGGACTCTGTAATCTCTCCCGCCAGATGATACGTCCCGACCCCCACATCGTATTCGATCGCGTAATCACCAACCGACGGCCCCGTCCAATGCAGCTTTACCACATGATCGGCGCCTTGGTACTCTAAGGTGTCGCCGTCTTGCGGGAACAGGATTTCCGGTACGCCCAGCCAGATGGCCGTATCCGGTTCTGCCGCGACGGTCGCCGGTTCGCGATACGATCTAGGCTGGGCATAAAGTACCCACTCATTGAGCATCGAACGCAGACTGTCGGCCACCACCGGATAGCGCTCAATGGCATTATCCAATTCCAACGAATCCGTCACTAGATCGTATAGTTCATAACTCCCGTCCCAAACATTGTCGATCAGTTTCCAGCGCTCGGTACGCACCGCGCGAATACGCCGCCGGTACTGGTCCGCATCGGCGGTATAACCGCCGGATGAGCTCTCGAAGTAGAGCGGTTTAGCTTTCCAGGGGCGTCTCTCAATAAGCGGCAGGAGGGAATGCCCTTGCGCTTGCGGTGGAACAGGGATGTCCGCCAATTCCAATAACGTCGGCATAATATCTATGCCCTGAACCTCTTCACTGACGATGCGGCCGGCCGGCAACCTTCCGGGCAGGCGCATCAACAAGGGAATGCGCGTTATTTCATCATATAGACGGGCTTCCTTAAAAGTCGAGATATGCCCAACGAGATCGCGATCGAGTAACTCCTCTCCGTGATCGGCGCTAACAACCAGCACGGTATTGCTGTCCAAACCCGTTTTGGCCAACGTGCGCCGCAAGCGCCCGAAGAACTCTGTGTCGAGGCGCCGAATCTCCGCATCATAGAGCGCCTCGACCCAGGGCCGGTCGCGGGCGGCAAAGTCGATATTTCCACGCTCGATCATCACATTGCGTTTGACCATCGCAATTTTCTCGCGCGCGATAAACCGCTTAAAGACGCTATACAAAGGCATCGAGGAAGCGAAGGCACCGGGCATGAACATCGATTCGTACGGTTCACCAGCCGCATAGGGCAGGTGCAAGTCGCGGTAGTGATAATAAAGGAAAAAGGGACGCGCCGGGTCGGCTTCTTCCTCTAACCAGTGAAAAAGGATCTCGTCGCCGTTGTGGATTAATTCGTTGCGACGGGCATACTTCGTAAAACCCAGATTTTCAAAGTTTGGGATCTCAGTGAGGAAAAATATATCAGGGGCCTCATAACCCGCCTTTGCCAGCACGTCCGGCAGGGTCTCAACGCCCGGATGGAGACGCTGCCCGCGAATATCGACAGCGTGGGTCGGCGCATAGAGCGAGGTGAGAATTGAAATCAACCCAGGGGTAGTCCACCCCGAGCTGCTAAAGGCCTGTTTGAAAAACACGCCCTCACTCGCCAGCGTATCCAAATGGGGGCTGGTATCCAATGGGTACCCGTAATAGCCCAAGTGGTCCGGCCGGAAGGTGTCGACCGTTACGAGCAGAATATTGGGCCTGCCCGATGCGGCCCCCTGTGCAGGAGCCAGCAAGAACGGCAAGATCGCCGCGAGTACGAGACCGACCATCCGCAAGCTATTTGACATTAGATCGATCACCTTGCAATCCCAGTGCAGACGGGGCACAAAAAAGGATTCTCCCGCGCAATATTATAAGATCATCTTTAGGCAAATTCCGGGTCCCGCATTTCAATCCAAACCACACCGGCGATCAGCAACCCACCACCTAAAAGAAAAAAAAGTAAACCCGCTTCATCTTCCATATGCCGATAGGCGCCCAAACCAAAGATGGAGGTGATACAACACGTCACGGCGTTTATTTGGCCATGGCTCCACCCCAACCGGCCCAATCGTTGGTAGAGGTGTTTGCGGTGAGCTTCAATTACATTTTCTCCTCGCAACAAACGCCGGGTTAACGTATAACAGACATCAAAAAAATAAAACGCCAAGACCGATGAAAAAACCCATAGCGGTAAACCGGCGCGTGCACCCAAGACGCCGAACGCGGCGATGGTAAAACCGATAAACAGCGATCCCACATCCCCCATAAAAATCCGTGCCGGAGGGACATTAAAAACCAGAAAACCACCAACTGCACCCGCCAGGATCCACGTCATCGCGGCGACTGGACTACCGATAGCGCCAAAGATTAACCCCATCCAGCAACAAGCGCATATCGTCTGCAGTGCACTCAACCCGTCTATGCCGTCCATAAAATTAAAGGCGTTGCAGAGAAAGACAAACCACAAAACCGTTAGCGGCCACCCCCACCACCACAAACTCACTTCGCCCACCCCCGGCAAGACTAGCCCCTCGAAATGCGGTCCCCAACCGAGCCAGACCGCGACGGCGAGCAAGAGCAATATCGTTTTTTCCCCCGGCCGCATCGGGCGCACCACATCGTCGATGACGGCGAGCAAGAGCAACGCGGTCGCCCCCAACAATCCCCACCACTCCACCCCGGACCACACACCCTCCCAGACCGCGACGGCCCCACCGGCCCAAAAACCCGCGACAATGCCGATTCCTCCGGCCGTCGGCGTCGGCCGCTTATGCGCACTGCGCACATTGGGCCGGTCGAGCCAATCGAAACGACGAGTAACCGACAAAACGATCCGAGTGACCGCCGCACCCACCACTAAAGCGCACAACACGGCAATCACCATAGGCCCCATCGCGACCATACCGCTATCCCCCGTATATCCTATTGAGCCCAGCAGCAAAAGCCAATGGCACATAAGCGAGATCCGTCTGCGCCTCGGCGATCGAATACGCCTTGTCTTCCTGCAGACGCAACACTTGCGCACGGTCAACCGCTGGTCGCAACCCCAGCCCCCTAGCCGCGCCCAACCCACAAAGCACCAGCCAGAGCGGTAGGTGAATTTTGAACGGACGAACGCCAATGGCAGCCCCGACGGCATCGACGAGTGCGTCGTAACTTAGAGGCTCAAGACCAGCCAAAGCATAACTGCGATGATCGATACCAGGTTTAGCGGCAGCGGCGAGAATGGCCGCTACGACATCTTCGACATATACAGGTTGATGCAGATAGCAACCCTGCCCCGGGATCGGCAGAATGCGCCGGCGCCGCAAACCGGTTGCCAATCGGCTGATATTGCGATCGTCCCCCGGGCCGTAGATCATCGACGGACGCAATAAGACCCACGGCAATTGGGATTCGAGCACCAAAGCCTCCGCCGCGACGACTTCATCGACGGTCGGATCAGGCACGAGTGAAAACCGCCGCAGCGACGAAACCAACACCAAGCGCTCAATCGTTTTATCCACGCTCTCCAGCACCGAACGCACATAACGTATCGAAGCCAGATGCAACACGATACGCGCACCGCCAAGCGCCCCACCGATCCCCTCAGAGGCCTCAAAGTCACCGCGTACGACCTCTGCGCCTAGCTGTTCCAATGTGCCGGCGTCAGTCTCCGGCCGCACGAGGCAACGCACCGTTTCCCCCTCGGCCAGCAAGCGTCGAACAAGCAAGGATCCGGTATACCCCGTAGCTCCCGTAACCGCAATCACGATGAAACCCTTTTGGCCTGCAGAAGCTCCTCATATAGTTCCTGTAGTTCAACTAACGCCCCCTGCAGCGAGAACTCGCGTATGGCGCGTTCTTGGCCAGCATGCCCCATCTCTCGCCGCCGAACTGGGTTGCGCAACAAAGTCGCCATAGCACCGGCAAGCGCCTGAGCATCGCCTGGTGGAACGAGTAAGCCCGTTTTTCCTCCTATCACCACTTCGGGGATGCCGCCAGTGTGGCTACCGACGACTGCCCGCCCAACCGCCATCGCTTCAACCGCGGCGAGCCCCATTCCTTCGCTCAATGATGGCAACAAAGCCAAATCACAGCCAGCCAAATAGGGACGCACATCGTCCTGAACCCCGACAAAGTGAACCTTAGCGCCCAATCCGAGTTCGTCGGATAGCGCTTGTAATTGACTCCGCAACGGCCCGTCTCCGACCACATAAAGGCACATCGAGGGGAATTCGCCGCCGATAAAGGACATAGCCCGCAACAAGACGTCGAGCCCCTTCTCCGCGGTGTGGCTTGCCACTACCACCAAACGCGGCTCCCCTGCAAGCGGCATCGCCTCTGCTGCGGTAAAGTGCTCGATATCAATGCCATTGCGCACCACTCGATACTGCCCCTCCTCCCCCACCTCCATATCCTGCCATTGCCTAGCCACACTGCGGCTCACTGCCACCAGTGCGTCCGTCGACAAAGCCGCCCAGCGTTCACAACGGCGAAAAACCTCCGCTTTGAATGAGGCCCGGCCAATCTCATCCACCAGGCCGTGGTAGGTATGCAAGACGATCGGTACCCTAGCCTGCTTAGCCGCCATCCGCCCCAAAATGCCCGCCTTGGAAATATGGGTATGCACAATATCGTATGCCCCATTAGCTACGATTCGGGCAATGGCCCTATATGCGTTGAAATCCGCCAGTGGATTGACCGCGCGTTGAAGGCTGGGCACTTGGTGTAAAATTAACCCCTTTTCCCGCGCTTCTTCCGATAGATCCCCCTCTCCTGGCTCGCTGCGTCCCGCTAGGACTTCAACCGCAAAACGCTGCGTATCTAGACCATTTGCCATATCGAGCACATGCCGCGGTACCCCACGCACAGCAAGACGGGTCACGATATGCAGAACACGTATTTTGACTGCCATGCTCAAACTCGGCGCAAGAACTGCCGGATATAGGCGGCAGAGACACGCTGGCGGCGCATCAACTGCCTACGCCAGCGCAAAGCCGTCGGCAAATGACGGCAGGTATCAGCGAGTGCCAACAGCAAATAGGGGAAACGCCACGGCAAGCGTAACAGCAAATAGAGCCAGACCAGAGGTTCTGCCAGGATAAATGGGAGTAACACATAGGGCAATACACCGGTCGACGTATTCTTGACAAGGGTCAAATAGCGATTCTTTAATAGGTGTCGCTGCAAAAATGCAGGCTTGTCGACAAAACGCAGCCGTTCGTCCGAAGAGCCCGAGCCCACATGATGGGCTTTCGCCCCGGGCGTAAATCGCGCCTGCCAGCCCAGCAACTGGGCGCGCCAGGCCAGGTCAATATCCTCGCCGTAGCTAAAATAGGCCTCATCAAAATATTGACCTTCGATGCGAATGTCCTCGAGCATTTCCCGACGAAAGAGGATGAGCGCGCCGCTGCAACCGAAAACAGCTTCCGCACGATCGAGGTTAGCACTGTGCTCAGTACGCATCTGCGGTCGAAGGAAAAATCCGCTATTAAGCCATTCACCCGTCCCCTGCTGAAAAACACTGCCGGTCGCAGCCCCGGCTTCGGGATATTCCGCGAGAGCCGCCAACGTGACTTCGATAAAATCGGGGGCCAAAAAAACATCGGTATTGAGAATCAGCACAAAAGGTTGTGAACAAGCGGCAATCGCCTTGTTATAGCCTGCGGCAAAACCTTCATTCGTCTCATTCAGCAGCAGGTGGACCTGATCGTAACGATCCGCGATCCATTCTGCCGAGCCATCGGTCGAACCATTGTCAACTATGACGACCTCGCGTGGAGCGCACGTCTGAGCAAAGACGCTTTCGAGACAGCGCTCGAGGTATTTCATCCCGTTCCAGTTAGCCAGGGCGACAGCGATTTCCCCCATCCTCAACTCCGCCTACAGTTCCGCCTCGACGGCGGCCTCTGCAGTCTGCACTCTGGACTTCCATTGGGCGATTTCTTTTTTAAGGATCGCGAACTCCACGGCTATTTCCTCCCGCCGCCCCTCGGCAGACTGTGCCATCGCCTGTAGATACCGCTGGGTCGCAACAAAGAAATTCTCGCCCACCTTGTCCGCCTCACCGGCGGCCATCGCCAACTGCGCCCGTTTCCAACTCGTCCGCGCCTGCCGGTGCAAATAATTGCGCTGTATATCATTGATCTCGCGCAGAACATTGAGTGCATCGGGCGACATCCCGACGCGCTGGCAGATCATTGCCAATAAATAAAAGGCCTGGTCCGTGTAAAACTCATGCATCTTGCGATCAATGACCTTACGCGCAGCGGCCTGGTGGTACACTTTGCCCAAGAGCAACAAATTCTCGTTGATTGCCTTCGCAAAGTTGTCGGTGCGCGCTATCTTGGCACGCAGGTGACCCTCATGCATCGAGTCTTTCGCCTGTTGGCGCGCTAATGCGAGTCTACGCTCAACCCTCAAATAACGGTCCATAACCGCCGCCTCAAGCGTGCGCACGTGCTCATCGAGCCACCTTACAGAATCACCGCCGCCCTGCTGCTCAATCGCTTCGAGCATCGTATACATGCGCAAGAGCTTCTTAAAGAAGTTGCCCATAAAGGCCTCTTCTACATTTTCTATCCCCTCAGACTCTTCCTGCTCCTTGTAAAGGGCCTGAGCCATATTATCCTTGACGCCCCTGAGCAGCATTCTCTCGGTATTATCCTTCGCCACAAGAACGGAAGTCGCTTGACCAATGAAGTAGCGCGGATCTTGCGGCAGGATTTTCTTCGAAGCCTTTTGCGCGCTCTTGTATTGGGCTGTGCGTTTTTGTCCCAACCCCAAATATTCGTCAAAAAATAGATCCAGATCAGCTTCCGTGCGAATAAACCGCATATATTGCGCGAGCCATTCTTGATTTAACTCTGTCGGCGTTTTTTTGATGCGGGCGATCAGTATGCGGGTCGTCTGCTGGCGCAACTCTGCGGGGGTAGGCGGCTCTTTTTCAACAACTGGAGGCGGTTGGAATTTCTCGGCCGCAGCGGGACGCCGTTTAGCCTTAGACGGTTTACGGGCGGATGCCTCGACGGCAACCTTGGGCTTTTTCCCCGTCTCGTCTTCCTTTGTAAAAGCTATAATACCGCCAACTAGGGCGATACCGATACACAATACGCCAATAGCAAGGGGAATAATCGGACTGAATTTTCTTGGGCTCATTTTTTACCCTAATGTAACGTTCCTACTGTACCTTAGCAACAAATCCCCTTGACAGTCCCACCACCAAAACAGTATATACGGCTATGCAGCTTTCTCCGGGTGACCATATTCATCTAATCGCCGCTTGTGGCACGGCTACGGGCTCACTTGCCGGCATGCTCCGCCAACAAGGCTACCGCGTCACCGGCTCAGATAGCCGTGTCTACCCGCCGATGAGCACCATGCTGCAGGATATGGGCATCAATCTCTACGAGGGCTTTACCGCAGAGCACCTAGAACCTGCACCAGACCTTGTCATCATTGGCAATGCCGTCTCGCGCGGCAATCCTGAAGCAGAGGCCGCGCTTTCTCGTAAAATCCCCTACCTCTCATTGCCGGAGGTCCTGCGCGACTTCTTTATTCGTGGCAAAAAATCCATTGTCGTTACCGGCACCCACGGCAAGACCACTACTACCGCGCTCATCGCCCACCTTTTTACTGACTGCGCGCTCGACCCCTCTTTCCTCGTCGCGGGCCTGCCGCGCAATTTCGACCGCAGCTACCGCTTGGGTAAAGGTGAGCATTTCATTATAGAAGGCGACGAATATGATAGTGCCTTCTTTGCCAAATGGGCAAAATTTTTCTACTACTTACCCGACACCCTCGTCATCAACAATATCGAATTCGACCATGCCGATATTTACCAAGATCTTGCCGAGATCATCAAAACCTTCCGCCAACTCATTAATCTGGTACCGCAAAATGGTCTCATTTTAGCCCATGCAGCCGATACAAATATCAACGAAATCCTTCCCGACGCACCCGCCCCGGTACAAACCTTCGGCTTAGAGACAAACGCCTATTGGCGAGCAACCGACCTCGAGCCCGGACCACAGGGTACTCGTTTCACCTTACAACGCGCAGGCCAAAGCCTTGGGACCTTCGACCTGCCCATGAGCGGGAGCTACAATGTACGCAATGCGCTCGCCGGTCTCGCCGCAGGTTTCCATGCCGGCCTAACCCTGGAGTTGATGCAGTCAGCGCTCTCCCGTTTTACTGGTGTCAAACGCCGACAGGAGATCGTTGGCGAAGTCAATGGCATTCTCTTGATCGACGATTTTGCCCACCACCCCACCGCGGTTTCTCTAACCCTCAACGGGCTGAAACAAGCCCATCCTGAACGACGGCTTGTCGCCGTTTTCGAACCCGCCAGCGCGACGAACGCACGCGCGCTCTTCGAAGAACGCTATATAGAGGCCTTTACGCTCGCCGATGCCTTAGTTATAACTCGTGTCCCCCGCCCCGAGCGCGCCAGAAACGATGAACCCTTCTCACCCGATCGTCTCGTGCAACAACTCCGCCATGTAGGTAAAAAGGCTGACTACCTGCCGGACGTCGATTCAATCGCGGCCCATCTCGTCGCCGAGACAAGTCCAGGCGATTTAATCGTATTTATGAGCAATGGGGGCTTCGGTGGCCTACAAGAGAAACTGCTGACGGCCCTACAAACACAATGCTCAACTTGAGACTGGCCCAATCCAACGGTGTTGCCGACAATATTAATAGATGCTTTCCCGCAATTGAACTCGTCTCGACTAGTGGATAAATGCGCTACCTATTCCTCTTTCTTGCATTCCCCGCCCTCCTCCTGGCACAGAATCCGGATATCGAACGCCTCGGCCAGGAACTCACTAGCCGACAGGTCAGCATCCGTCGGCAAGCGGTAATAGCCTTGGGCCGAGTCAGCTATCCGCAAAGCGTACGCCTGCTGCTCAACACCTTACCGAATGAGAATAATGTATCCATCCGCCTCGAGATTATCCGTAGCCTTCGACATATCGCCTTTCAGCGCTTCCCAGGCTACAAACAAGCGCTGCAAGCCTTAGGACGAGCGGCCGACGATGATTTTGAAAAGGACCCATTAGTGCGCTTGCGCGCCAGCGAAGCACTTTGGGAGGCGGCAAAAAAAGACCTGCTCGACCCTGTGCCTTTCCTCAACCGAAACCTCCTAGATCAAAGCCAAAGACTGCGGCTTTCCGCAGTTCAAATGCTGCGTAAACTGGGCACCCCCTCGACCATTGATCCACTAGGCCGCGCGGCTCTCGATAAACAGCAGTCCGAGACAATCCGCCTCAAAGCCATAGAGGCTATCGGCGCCGTCTCGCTTTCCGATCCAGGCGTCGTCGGTCGCCAAATTGCCGCCAATAACAGACGCACCACCCAAGTCTTAGGCCAGCCTCCCCTCATCGACCAAAACAGCATCAAGCGAAGACATTTCCGCCAAATATTCTATCTTTCTTCAATCGTCCGTGATACCGACAACAGCTCAACTCTTATGCTTCGGGCCATAAAATCAATGGGACAGGTTAAGGATAAATCGGCTATCGCAGCCTTACAAGAAACGATCAATAACCACCCGAGTACAACGGTGCGTAAACAAGCCACACGAGTCCTAAGTCATCTGCTTGCCCAGCAATACGAGTGATTCTGCTGGGCACATGCTGTATTCAAAAAGTTACAATCCTGTTACGATATTGAACC
>Ga0233434_1003235_pt1 | contig 13455 bp, 7 predicted proteins | sample SI_122_August201_4_FD_182738 | JGI IMG/M metagenome (GOLD analysis project Ga0233434, IMG submission 182738) | Seawater microbial communities from Saanich Inlet, British Columbia, Canada - SI_122_August2016_120_MG | ecosystem: Environmental > Aquatic > Marine > Inlet | place: Canada: British... | reverse complement strand
TACCCCGCCGATGTCCCGCAGTGGTATAGAAACCGGTTTCCCTGGTCCTCCGCCTTTCTAAAAATGGAAGACATGCATTTCGTACTGGTTACTCTCATCAAGTCCATGGATTCGTTTCGCACCCACGAATCAGCCAGTGCTTATCATTGGCCCGTGCTCTACGATTGTGTCCACAATATCATTCAGGTATACAACAGTCTGGTTCGGGACGACCCAGGTAATTCCCGGGACATTCATTTGAGCAATGGGGTAGAAGTAAATTTTGACGACTTCATCAATAATTACTGGTTCGATCTTGATTTTATGATTTTCTCTCAGGCTGACTATCCTCATTCTCGCCATCAGGAAAGAAAAAATCTTTTAGAAGAGGAAGTAAAGGACATCATGTCAGAAGGCGTGGAGCCTCTGGTCGCGCTGGAAAAACTGGAAGGTCCTTTAAAACTGGATGATTCCACCCTCAAGCTTCTCCGGCGTGATCCAGTAGAAACCCGGTATCTAGAATTAAAAAGTACGACTGAAACCGGCAACCAGTTTGAAGGAATCTATAAGAAATATGTCGAAGACCCCCAACACGGCAAACTGAGCATTATCGATGCCGAATATTTAAGAAACTTACCATTAGCTATGGTGCCTCCCTCGCAGGGGTAAAGCCAAGGTAACCCGATTTGCTTTTCTGTATGCGATGCGGTTTTTTCAGGGTAATAGAAGCCGTGTCACCTACCTTTTGATTTCTGGATTTTTTCCTTGTAGCGGTTCTCTGCCTGACTAGTGGTTTTTTATCCGGGGATTTTGCCACTTCAAGATTGGTATTTTTTGTACCCCCCCAGAAAGACTGGCTCACTTCCATTCCATCAAATTTTCCCGCGGTACCTTCTGCCAACTCAACCAACTCAAAACTCTTACTAAATATATCCGTGGTAAAGGGTCCATTGGAAGATCCAGCAATAAAGTTTACCGGTGTCTTTCCCTGAAAATCCGGAGCTTTAAGTTCGAAAGTATCAAAACTAAGTTGTTGGGTCGTCCCAAAAGCGAGTTGGCCCAGAGTTTTTCCGGTCCCTTCTATAACTTGATCTTTGATATCACGACGAGTAAAGGTAACCACACCCTTCGGAGTACCAGTAAAAGATACTACAGCGTTATTAATTCCTGAAATAGATCCCTGATAAGAAACGTCAATATTTCCAGATCCAGCCTGATCAATTTTAAAAATCTCGATGGCATCAGACTCGAAGATATTGATATCACCGGATGTAGTGTTGTCAATATCCAAAGATTTCACTTTGGTCTCGATGGCATTGAATTCAGTCCCGAATCCAGTCACGACATCTGCCACCAGCCTGCCATTAGCCGCATCAATATCTAGAGAGGAATCGCTATCCCCATCGAAAACCCCACCACGGGTCGAAGTCAATGTTACTGCTGTATCCGAAGAACTAGTAGTTTGAAGCAGGCCGAGGGTAATATCTTCATCTGCAGACAGCGCCAGAGTTCCCGAACCCGCGTCAAACACTGTTCCATCCACCATGGTCAAGGCTCCACCTGACCCACTGCTATCCGAATCGTTGTTGGCCGTGACCGAAATATTTCCGGTCGTGGTTGTCAAATCGCCCGAGGCAGTAAATATAATATCGTCATCTGCCAACAGACTGATTAAACCTCCAGCAGTTGCCGCGCCTGTCACATTCAGGGAGTTTCCCCCTCCCACCGTTACATTGAGGTCTCCTCCAATAGTAGAAGTGGAAAGGGTTACTGCATTATTACTGGTTAATGTTGCGCCACCCGATGTCCCCAAAGTGTTCAAACTCACCGCACCGGTGAAAGAATTCGAGGTGTTGCTAAGTGTAATCGCCTGATCGGCAACATCTGCTGTGAAGTTTGCTGTTCCCCCAATTGTTAATGCTCCGGTATTGGTGATCGCTCCGCCTGAAGTGACGCTTAAATTTCCAGTAGTCGTCACGCCCACTCCAAAACCCACTCCTGACCCGGCATCCAAGGTCAAGCTACTGAATGAAGAAGCAGTAGTCGAAAACGTCACCGAAGATCCGGAGTTCAAAGAAAGTCCTCCAAAGCTTGAGGAAGATACGCCCTCAACAATAATGGCCCCGTTCGACACATTACCCACCGTGAGACTGCCAGCGGTGATTTGGCCCAGTTCGCTATCGGTCAGAGAAAAAGTTCCTGTACCCGTACCTAAACCAATGGATGTGCCAGATTGTGCCGTTAGGAGAGTCGTGCCCGCTGTGCCAGAACTGATCGCCCCACTTGAGTTAAAAGAAATATTGTTAGAAGTGATGGACAGTGAATTGCTATTTGTAGTGAGAGTTTTAAGCGCCGAAATGGTGAGATCTCCTACGCCGTCACTATCTGAATCCGAATTAAAACTTGTGGTTCCATTTGTTGTTAAACTTGAAGTAAGTGATATTCCATTTTCTGCGTTCACGGTCAAGCCTTGGAAGGTGGAATCCGAACTTCCAAAAGTTACTGAAGAACCAGAGGCCGTGGCATTCAAAGTAAGTGCTCCAAACTGGTCGCTATTGCTGGAGGACACGCCGTTAACCGTAATATTTCCATTTGTTCCATCACCGATGGTAAGACTTCCCGCCGTGATTTGGCCCAGTTCGCTATCGGTCAGAGAAAAAGTTCCTGTGCCCGTACCCAAACCAATGGTTGTACCCGATTGAGAGGTCAAGAGAGTTGTTCCGGCAGTCCCGCTACTCAAGGTACCGCTGAGAGCCATACTTGCCGCGGTAATAGCCAAGGCATTGTTCCCCGTACTCAATGCTTCACCCGAAGCAAGGGTGAAAGTTCCGGTACCATTATTATCTGTATCGGCATCGAATATCGCGGTGCCTGAAGATGTCAAATCATCATTGATAGTGATGCCATTGGTCGCATTGAGAGTAACAGCCCCCGCCGCAGATATACCTCCTGTGGTCGCGTCCAATGTTATCGAACCTGCGGATGCAATAAGTGATGTCCCTGAAGCCAGGGAAATGCTGTCATCCGAATCCGCTGAGTTATTGGAGTCGCCTTCCAGTATCAGGTTACCTGCTGAAGTAATACTACTATTGATGGCTAATCCTTTTGCTCCAGATAATGTTAAAGCTCCTTGCCCGGTAATGGTTCCGCCACTTTGGCCGATGGTCAATTTTCCGGAAGCGCTCAAACTGTTGCTAGCAGAAATCGTAATAGAACCGTTCACCAGGCTGAGATCGCCAGTACCAATGATATTAGCCTGCTCAGTGGTCGTGAGATTCATCCCAAATCCAGAACTAAATCCAATCCCCAAAGAACCTCCATCTGAAACATTGATGGTCGTTGATCCTGTTCCGCTATTAAGAGAGCCAGTTAGAATCAGATCATTGGCTGTGAGTGTCAGCGCGTTGCTGGTGGTTGATAAGGTTCCTGACGAAATGGTGAAATCTCCCGTCCCATTATTATCAAGATCCGCATCCAGAGCTACCGCACCATTTGCGGTGAAACTATTCCCAAGAGTGATTCCCGAATTAGCGTTGAGTGTCGCGGCCCCCGTTGCAGTCAAGGCATTGCTGACCGTAATACTGCCATTTGAGGAAAGCGTTAACGCTCCGTTTGCAGTGATCGAACCTCCCGATGCACCCAAGGTAATATTTCCTGCTGATGAGGTGATGGTCGTTCCACTTGCAAGTGAGAGTGAGCTTCCTCCTTGCAGGCTGATGTTGCCGGACCCGGTTAACGTACTATTACTCAGGGTTAAGCCGGTACTGGCAGTCATGGTCACCGCCCCTGCGGAAACCAGTGCATTATTAACATTTATTGTTGAAGCCGAGGAAGTAAGAGTCAGGTCTCCTGATGAAGTGGTACTACTCGCCGCAAGAGTCAAGGCATTTGTCGAACTCAAAGTGACTCCGCTTCCCAACGTTAGCGCTGAGGAATTTGCGTTGATGCTTAACAAGCCCGAGCTCGTAGATATGCTGTTATTTAAGGTGATTCCATTACTGGCCGAAAGTGAGATATCTCCCGTACCACTCATGGTTCCCGTCATAGTGATGCTGGAAGGGGCGGAAAGAGTCAAATTACCTGCGGTGGTCATGCCACCATTAGCCGCACTCAGAGTAATATTTCCCGCGCTGGTCAAAGTGGTCCCACTGGCAAACAGGATGTAGTCATTTCCCGAAAGAGTATCTACAGCGTTATCCGAGTCCCCGTCCAGAGACAAGGCCCCGGTAGTTGTGGTCAGGTTGGCATTCACCTCTACGCCGTCTACCGCATTTGCAGTTAATGTTGAAAACGAAGAATCCGAACCCTCAAAAACAATCGCACCTTTTGAACCGGATAGATGCGCGTCCACATTCAGTTCCACTCCGTTGCTGAAAGTTGATGTGGTCTGGGTAATCCCATCAACATAGATATCCCCGTTGGTTGAGCCACCAATGACGAGCTTATTTCCAGACATGGCGGCAAGTTCTGTGCTGGTGATGGTCATAGAACAGGAACTGCCACAGGAAGTGCCTCCCAATCCAATTTTCCCACTATCGTTATGAGTGATATTAATATTTCCCGCACCACTGCTTAAGTTGCCGGATAATGCAAGGTCATTACCCTTCAACGAAATGTCTCCGCCATTGGAGATCAAACTCCCTATGGTCAAATCTCCGGTGGCATTAAAATTAATACTGCCGCCGTTTGTAGATATGGTGTCCGAAGAGCTAGCGAAACTTATTGTTCCGGCTGTTACCGTGAAGGTTACCGAATTACCACTGCCCTGCTGCAAGTTGAGCAGGTTATCGCTGAGGTCACTTAACGAAATACTGCTGGTGGCAAGAAGGATGATGTTGGTAGTCGAAGAGACCGCTTCAAGAGTATCTTCATAAATTGTGGTAAAAGTAGAGGCACCACTGGCAGTGGTAGAACCCGACCCGTCAGCAATGGTGATGGTATCTGGATCAAGAAGAAGCGTACCGGTTTTCCCATTAGGGGCCGTGGTGTCTACCGACCCGTCAAAATATAATTCCTCTTTTCCGGAAACTTCAACCAGTCCCCCATCCCCAAAATATTGTCCACCCCGGCCTCGGACGATGCCGTAAAACCGCATTCGCCGATCTGCCCAGAATATAATTTTTCCACCATTACCACTGGTCACTGCATCAGCAAAGGTCTGAGTATCCGGACCAATATAGGAATCCGTAGCGTTGGGAACCGAGCCTTGTCCCTGATAGTCCCCACCGAAAAGGAGTGTTCCACCGCCCAAATCTCCCGAAACATCAATGAAACCATTTCCAGAAAAATCCAGCATGTCGCCAAGAACATGAACGGTACCTCCCGTCTCTCCCTGCCCATAACCTGAGGCATCCAGCGTACCGGACACGCTGACCTCACCCGCCTCCCCGCCCATGAGAATGATCTGTCCATTTTTTTCAACAACCGAACGCGCCTGGATAACCCCATCCATATTGATCACCCGGTCGACAATATTCTGAGCGGCATTGACATCCAACCGAACCACCCCGCCATCAGCAAAGATACTTCCACTGTTGGAAACCAGAGAAGTTAATGCCTGTCCATTTATTCCCGTCACCTGCCCCATTACCTGGCTGTCTACTCCCAGATTGATGAGTTGGTCCCCGTAAAGGTCAACGGTAAAGGTTTTTCCGGAAGCAAGGCTTACCTTACCCAAACGAGCGTTGATAATCCCCATGTTCTGCACACCAGGAGCGACGAAAGCAACCAGGCCACCCTCTGCCGCAGTAATAATACCCTGATTGACAACTGTTGAAGACAGGCTTGAGGGTACGCTGAAGTTATAATTACCGTTCAAAAAATCCGCATTAGATATATTACTGGTGGTGGCGATCAAGCCATTAACATCCACCTGAGCATTACTTCCAAAAAGAACGCCATTGGGGTTAATCAGCCAGAGATCGCCATTGGAGGTTAGCTTACCGAATATACTCGAGGGGTCATTGCCAGTCACTCGATTCAGGGTTACTCCGCCCTGAGATAATTGAAAGTCAACATGTTCGGTACTCTCAATGCCAAACGCCTGCCAATCAATGATAGCTTTGTCGGTAGTTTGCTGAATGATTAATTGCTGTGAAGAAACAGAATCAATAGTGGCTGAACCTGCTTGAACTGTGCCTCCTGAAGGAAGGGCATAAACTATGGAAGGAAATATTCCAATCAGATAGGTTAAAAATGAAATCAGAAAAATGGATGCGTTGCTCGGCTTTTTTGAAACCTGCCGGGCCGTGCGCGGTGGGAATAGGCTCCAAGCTTTCGGCTGTCGCTTCAGCTTTACCCTTGCACTGGTAGTTACACCAGGTTGCGAGAATGCGATCTGATTCATTTTAAAAGCGTTCATAAAATAACTAAAACCTTGCTGTCAAATTAAAAAAGAATCTTCCGTCTTTGTTGCCCTCTGCAGACACTTCCTGATCCAATGGCTTGTCCCATTCCAAATATCCCGAAATCTTTTCTGTCACGTTAAATCGAACACCGAGTCCTAATGAAAATAGATCCTCGGTTTTTAAACCCGTGGAGGTGGGAATGCGATTCCAAATCTTACCGTAATCAAAAAAGGTATAGGCCTGCACATCCCTGAGATATTTTTTCTTTGTCTGGATAGCTTTTTGAAGTTCCAGCTTAAAGGACAGACCTTGATCACCAGTAATTTCAGAAGAATCATAAGCTCGACCATATTGGGAGCCTCCCACACCAAATTCTTCAGAAGCAAAAAGTTTTTCTAACGAATACTGCCAGGACATCGACCCCAATAACATCCAGGAAGGTGCTAACTGCTGAAGGCGGAGCATTTCTCCAGAAACCTTGGTAAAGTCACTGTGGCCTGCGCCACGAGTCAGGTTTTCTGATCCCGTTTCAGTGGCATCAAAGATGTCAAAGCCCTTGCTCAAATTAAAACTTATCAGGTTTACCCCTCGATGCTCATCCACAAAGTCGTAAGACAATCCCAAATTAACGATGCGAAGACGATCTTCTGAATCCAATACACCCAAAATATCCGTGGAAGAGTTTCGGTGTGTAAAGCCAACAGATCCCGTCAAATTTTCAGCTCTGGATCGAATAAAGGGATGTGATATTTTTAGGGTGAAAGTTTTACTTTTTCCCGCTACCTCAAAATCTTTGAGAACGGACCCAGGCTCAGATTCACTGACAGACGCAGAGAAAAATAGTTTCGTGCCTTCGGAAGATATGGGTTGTTCATAGAAACCGCTGAAAAATTGCAACTCATCAGTGTTCGTGGTAACTACACTTTGCAAACCGATCCGCTCATAATTTCTAAAAAGCGTGTTACCCGATAACCCGGCATTGATTTGAATAGGTCCGTTAAATTGAGTACCCCGGTTATCCACACCCAAACTTCCACCATAGGCTTTATTGTCAAGAATCAGTGTCATGTTGGTGGCCCCCTGCTTATGTTCGGAAGGAGTGAGAACCGATTTAACTGAAACTCCCGGCAAGTCATCCACCAATAGCAAATACCGCTCTAGATCCTTCGCTTTCAGAGGACGCGATTTTAAAAGCCCTCTTCGGTATTGATTGAGAAGCTTTCTCGGTCCACGCACTTGTCCCTGAATAACCACCCGGTCCACAAATCCCTCAATCACATCGATTTGTACAATACCCCCTTCTATTTTCTGAGGAGGCACCACCGCTTTAGATAAAATATAGCCATCATTGCGATACATGTTAGTGATTTCCTGAGCTATGGTGTAGACCTGCTCGAGATTAATCCTTCGATGTAAATATCTTCTGAATAACCGAGAGAACCTTCGCTTGCCATAAATCGTAGAGCCTTTGATAACCATTCTCTGGAGCAAGAAATTAACCTTCTTCATCCCTGAAGGGAAAACAGGCTTCAAACTATCGGGTTTGACGGGAACCACCTGAGATTTTGGGAACTCCTGTTTTTTAAACCGCTCTTCAAACCGCTGAGGAGCCGCCTGTTTATAGGTCTGATCCCGTCCTTGGGGTGTAATTTGGGCGTAGGATAGCAATGACATAGAACTCCACCAAAGGTAGGCAAAAACTCCTATCAGCGTTATTTTGCTAAATATTCGATTGTTTGCCTGTATCCAGTCCATTCACTTAGCCTTATTCTTAACGGTATTCTGGAACCCAAAGTTAAGCATTTCCCGCATGGATCGAAAGCCCTTGAAATACCGAAAACAAAGGGGTTGCATGATTTTTCCTCAGAGACAAATCAACCCACCCCAGCTCAAAATAGCCTGAGATTAGTCCCCAATTATCAAGGCATTTGTCCGCACATCCTCAGCGAAGCGCCGCTTGATGCAAAACCCTTTGATTTCAAACTTTTTTTAAAAAATAATTCATTTTTTTGACCCAAAATTGGGCATAGTTATTCGCTACATATTAAGAGCAAGGAATATGCCAAAAGGCCATGCTCACGAGAAAGACAATAAATGATTGAAAAATATGAGTTTATAGATGATTTTTTGGGGTTTTAGCGATCGGGGCTTAGCCAGAGAGGCAAAAAGTTCACCCAATCGTCAATTTATTGTTTTCCTGCCTGATTCACTAGATTTACAAAAGGATTTCTGAGGTTGGACAAAAATGGCGGAAATGTATAATTACCTGCACTTGATATATTTACAAATAGCCAATTAGGGCCTATGATAAATGGTGATTAAGGCTCTTCGTATCTACAGATGCAAATGTCAACTTTGTAAAGTCAACTACAGCAAAAATGAAACCCATGAATACTTTAAATATGTGCGATTTTTGTTCTCTCGAAAGGTCTGAATGCGGTGCCCAACCCATTCTGGCAGATTTACTGAAACTCAAAAATCTTGCACCCAAGCACTCAGAATCTGTGGTCGCCTGTGATAAATATATTAGTCCCGTGGACGTGCTGAAAGATAGATTCCACGACCCCAGTTTGTAGGAAAAACCGGACTTGGCACCCACCTTTTTAATTTTATCTCTCCCCCTGCCTTTAGTCCTTAAATCACATATCCCGTTTAGTTTTACTCAATGAAATCAGCTATTAACATTCTTGACAGGGTTGTGACATTGACTTAACAGATATGTAATGGATATTACCTAAACTAGTCCTTGAATCCACATACTTCTGAAAGGGAAAGAATTATGACTTGGGAAAGGGACAAGAAAAAAAAATTAGCTGAATATCTATGGACTGAGATCAACAAAGCAATCCTGAAATCTCCTGATGTTCAGTTCTCCATAAAAAAACTTCAAAAATTACAACTATTGGATTATGTTTCGGAGTTTAATCTGGTCTTGGAAGTGGACAAGCTGATAGAGAGTATTTTGAAACAAAATGCCACTAGGGAAGCAAACACTCAGGATTTGGATAAATTGAAAGAAGAATTTTTAGAGGCTGAAGCAAATTCAGATTTGGAAGAATTACAATTGCCTGCAGAGGCTGAAGAAAGTGAAACACCGGATCTTTCCTCACCCTTTACTCCCAGCCCGCTACAATGGGTTGACGGCAAAGCCTTATCAGACAATGAAATCCGTTTTGAAGAATATTTTAACCAACGGTTTGATGAGAAGCACTGGATGAAAAAAGCCAAAATTCGTTTTGATTGCTAGCCCATATCATAGGGACATCATCCTAATTATGAGTCGAGAGCTGTTAGGCTAGAAAAGAAATTTCGATTCATTAACGATCTGCGGCAAGCAAATGGTTGGCGATAAGTATGATATTTTGCTTGTTGACCGCAAGAAACTCCGCTTTAAACAAAACATTCCCTGTAGCCAGACAGTAAACCGTTGCATCAATAATTGGAATGAAACTCTCCTCCCCCTGATTTAACATATCCAGGAGACGGTTACTCGGAAGCTTGGAAATTTTTCCTTCTATTTTTTCCCCCGATGTTCGAATGATTGCGTCAATGGTTTCTTTTTTTATAAAAGCGTTGTAAGCCATAGCCCAATCCTCTTAAGTTTCCCATAGTTTGCCCCGCTACTTCTAAATTGGATGAATTCAGTTTAACCTTCCCAAAAATCAAAATCCAGAAAAAACCTTTTTGTTTTCAATGCGCTACGGGTTGAACATGCGTATTTTTCACTTTACGTCAGTTTGTCCACCGGTTCTTTCTTTAAGGTATATGGCCCCTATGTTACAATCGCCCGGATACAAAAAAACCTCTGAATTCCAATTCATTTCAAATTATTATCACCCTTTTAAACTCCCCTTAGTATGAAATCAAAAACGATTCCGACACAAAAAATCGTACCCAACCGCCTACAGGGTACGGATGGAATTCGCCGGGAAATTAAATCAGCAAAAGATTCAGAATGCAAGGGGTCGACCCCGCTTCAAACTTTTCTCGAAAAGGGCTGGATCACCGAAGAGTTTATGGAACTTTATGTCTACTGTTACATAAAAAACCAACTCAAGAAAAAACCGGTTTCATCCATAAAAAAAACTTTTGTCATCGGCTGGGACCCCAGAGATTCTTCCGGAATCTTTACAGATGCGGTAATTCGAGGGGTTCGCAAAGCAGGTGGAGAGGCCCTGATTCTAGGCATAGTACCGACTCCTTTAGTACCCCTTTTCATGCTACATGAAGGTGCCGCAGGTGGCATCATGGTCACCGCATCCCACAATCCTAAAGACCAAAACGGGATAAAGCTTTTTCTGCCTTTTCATGGCATGAAACCGTTACCTGCAGACGATGTCAACCTTACTCAGACACTTTTAAAGCAAAACTTTGGTGCGATAAAAAAAATCTCACTTAGAGGCAAAAAAACCGATTGCAGACAAAAAGCCCTGCAACTATTCCGGAATTTTTCTCTAATGCAAGAAAATTCCTGGATTGATTCCCCCGATGCTTTAAAAGCCCTCATTCTGGTAGTAGACCCCGCTTTCGGCGCACTCAAAGAAATCGCCGCGCAAATTTTTAAGGAAACCGGAGTCGGAAAGGTAATAGAAGTCAATGCAGGAAAAAGTGGGGCCGTTAATTTTCGCTCCGGAGTTGCCGATCTGGAAGGGTGCCCACGTATTACTGCAGAAATGATTTTGAAGCCCACCGGAATTTTTCATTCTCATAAAGCCATCATCAAACTTTTTGAAATCGGCCGGGCTAACAAAAAATCGGCGGTGGCAGGCAAAAAAAGAATTGCCGGAGCTATCTTCGATGCAGATGGAGACCGCTTCTTCTGCCTGAAATATGACCCGTTTCAGGATACTTTGTGGGTTTTAAGTGGCGACGAAACCGCGATTCTGCAAGCACGACATTTAGTATCTCGCTACCCCAACAAATATCAAGGCTCCCTTTATATCAATACGGTAGAGAGCGACCTCAATGCTTCTGCATCGGCAAAATCAATGGGACTCACCCCTCTCCTCACCGCCGTAGGGGATAAATGGATTCTGCTAAAAATCCATCTGGCCCTATTGGAGCAAAAATTATTGTCGACAAAACTTTCACCCAAAACACAAAGGGGTCTCAAAAATAAAATTGCGCTACTAAAAAAAGTTGGAGTGACTCAGGTGGGTACCCTTCAAAGCCTCGAGGCATCCATTCCCAAAACCCAGGGAGCAAAAAAAATTAATTCCGCGGTTTTGGCGGTAGGCAGTGAGGAAACAGGACATAACATCACTACCGCTTTATTAACACGTGCAAAAAAAGCAGACTTGTCAATACATTCAGGAAATGGATTGAAAAGTGCTCTCAACACCTTTTCCGCTACCGAATATCTGGCAACGACCCTGCCATCCAAAAGATATATAAAAGCGGTTCGCCAACCATTTTTGCCTGGATTTAAATCCACGCTCTATGCATATTATATTCGCCAGGAGTTATTTTTTAAGGATTCTCAAGTTTGGAAAAAAGTAAAACGGTTATTATTTCAAACCACCAAACAATGTGGCTATACCGTCAAAACCCGAAATTTCCCCGATGATCCAGATATGCTATATATTTCTCTATCAAATGGAAAAGCCGGAATCTTTGTAAGAAATTCTGGCACCGAAAACAAAATTAGCGTTAATCTGCGTGGGAGAAAGTCGGATAGCGTGAAGCTCAATAAAATCGGGCTTGAGATTCTTAAACTTTTGTTCTCCCAGCTTAAAGACAGAGACAACCATTTTTATAAAATGGAACTATACGTCCTCAGTCAAATTGCTTCACGACCAATCATTGATGCAGATCTGGAGATAAAGAATCAATACAAATCCAGGCTTATCAATGAAATGAGAAAACAGAACCTGATTAAATTGAGTCCCGAAGGAAATCGCATGACTCCATTGGGCAAGTGGTACATAAACGCACCCGTATGACGCGGGACATAACGGGCAATACCGGGGGTACTCTGTGAAAGATTTAAACTTGTTTTTTTCCGACTTGAGCGAGCCAGATATTTTTTCTGACTGCGAACAGGTGTGGGATCCTATAAAAACACTGGGGTCCCGTCTGGAAAAATTATTACGCAATAAAACACAGGGCGTATCTTATGCTTCCCATTTGCATGGAGCGCAAACCACTTTAGATTCTGCCAGTTATCACCGTGGCGGAAAAGGGCTTTATGTTCAGGATTGGATTGATTTGACCGAGCCCGTTTATTTAAAAGAACTGGATATTTTTATTGGTAGGGGGACACAGTTGGAACCTTCGGCCATTATCAAGGGCCCCGCCATAATAGGAGAGAGTTGCGACATCCGGCAGGGTGCCTATATCCGTGGAAATGTCCTGATCGGAAATAACAGCGTGGTCGGCCATGCCACCGAAATAAAAAACAGCATCCTCATGAACCATACTGAAGCCGGCCATTTCAATTATATCGGTGACAGCATTGTCGGGAACCATGTCAACCTGGGAGCAGGGTCGAAACTAGCCAACCTGCAATTCAGAAGTTCCGATGAAAAACTCAAAAACTATATCAATCCGATTCAGATTCCTCTCGACTCTGGAATTGTGGATACCAAAATGGAAAAACTGGGGGCAGTGATTGGTGATAATGTTGAATTGGGTTGCAATTCCATCATTTGCCCTGGCGCACTGTTGGGAAAGGCTGTCTGGGTCTACCCCGGCTTAACAATCCCTAAGGGCTATTATCCTGAAGGAACTTTACTCGTCCCCAAAGACCGCAAACCCCGAACCATACGGAATTAATGAACGACAACGAATCCGATAACCAGGCCCGGCTTGATGGTTTTTTTGACATGTTTGACTCTGTCGAAGATGATATTGCTGATTTGATTTCTGATGAAAATGAAAAACCATTGGAAATAGGGGGCTACGAGTGCCTGATCATCGCCTTTAGCAATATGAGTATTTACTGCGAAAATGTTGGGATCCCTTTAAAACAGATAGAAGGTCAATACGAGGAGTTGAAGAAATCTCAAACAGGGGAAGATTTTGGCGCATTCACTGTATATGAAGCTCTGGATGAAAATAACGAGATCGTCAATTTTTGCAAAATTCTGGAACGGATTGAGGACAGCTTTTCGGCTTTGGAAAAACGGAG
>Ga0233434_1003222_pt1 | contig 13484 bp, 10 predicted proteins | sample SI_122_August201_4_FD_182738 | JGI IMG/M metagenome (GOLD analysis project Ga0233434, IMG submission 182738) | Seawater microbial communities from Saanich Inlet, British Columbia, Canada - SI_122_August2016_120_MG | ecosystem: Environmental > Aquatic > Marine > Inlet | place: Canada: British... | reverse complement strand
TGTGATGGATCTCCATCGTGCGCGCGTCAATGGTCGACTCGAGCGCATCGTACGCATAAGGCAGATCAGGCAGCGAATAAGCCATGGTGGGTGGTTCCTTTCAACAACGGGTTGGGTGATGTGATTGTGATGTGGTGTTGTAGTCGTCGAGGGCAGCACGAATTGCGTCTTCTGCCAGCACGGAACAGTGGGTCTTCATTGGCGGTAGCCCACCGAGCGCGTCCACGACGTCCTGTCGGCGCAGATTTGCCAACTCGGATACAGACATTCCTTGAATCATTTCTGTCAGACACGACCCGGCGGCGATGGCTGCAGCACAGCCAAAAGTCTTGAATCGAGCCTGGGAAACATGATCGTCATCGATCTGTAGATAGAGATGTAACACGTCACCGCAAGCAGAGTTCTGCGCCTGACCGACAGCATTTGCCGTCGGTAGCGTTCCCACGTTGCGCGGATGATTGTAGTGGTCGAGGACCGTGTCGTTGTAGGCGGACAGGTCGCGCACCCTTTTCCGTGCCGGCCCTGGGTCAGAACTGGCCGCTCAGAAGTGATCGTGACAGGCAAAAATCATCGGGTTTTAACGGGCGCGAATATACTCGGCTGACACAGCGCTGTCAAGATGGTGTCAAGCGTCGGAAGTCCCTTGAATACAGGCACTTACCCATCCTCAGGCTTTCAAATCGATCGTTCCACCATCGCTACGCCAATGCTGCGAAGCCATTTGAGCGATCTCCCACATCAGATGATCACCTGCGATGCTCTGGGCAACCACCTTCAAGCGCTCAGCTTCATCATCTGCGAGCAACCCAAAACTCGACATCATCGACAGATGCATGAGCATTCCTGTCTGCAACAGGGTCCGATTCATCTCTCCCAGGCTGGTACTACCCGCCTGCTCGAAAGCCTGAAGAATGCCGGAATACAATTCTGCCAGTTCGCCGTCGAGGTCAGCCTCGACGCGATATCGCTTTTCCATGGACCCTTCACTTGCTCGTTGAGTTGGGTTGTGTCGCGTCGCCCAAGTAGATCCGCCCAGGCACGCTGCGTCAAGGGGCCCTAAAAAAGTCCCGCCCCAGCCTGCTCTGCTGGGACGGAACTGTTTAGCGAGGGCGAGTCGAAGGCGAGACTAGAAAGTCCGACTGATACGAGCCAGCATTCGCCACCCATCCTCTTGCCCATCGGGTCCCTTGTCGAGAGGACGCGCGAAGTCGAACCGAACACTGCCGTCGGAACTTCCCAGCGACAACCCAACACTGCGTTTGAAATCACCCTCTGACGTCAATTGCTCGAAGCCTTCGAATGGATCGGACAGATTCTGCGCCGACCAGACGGCGCCGGCATCGAAGAACACACCCAGTCCGACACCATCCACGGGCAACCCGGAGCCCCAATGCTGATCCATGTCGAGCCAGTACTGGGCGTTTAGCAGAGCGACACGATCGCCAGCAAATGCTTTGTCATCATATCCACGCACAGACCCCAGACCACCGATGCGATAGCGATACTGCGACGGCATTCGCCCTTTCGCCGTTGCACCACGAAGACGCAGATCAAAACGTGACCCTCGACCCACGGGTTGATATCGACGCAGATCGATGAGATATCTCTTAAACGTGTGGTCGCCTTCAAGAAAACCACCGGAGCGTTCGGCGAGGCCATTGATCAGCCACCCCCTGTTGGGAGAGGACGTCTCATCACGTGTGTCCAGCTGCACATCGAGGCGCAGACTGGCAATGATCCCCTCATCGATCTGTGGATTGGCTGCGAAACTTGCCTCCCCCCAGCGATCACCGAAGAGGGACCATTCGGAGATCTGCTCCAGGGACTCGAAGTCATCCCTGGCGTAGCGGCCCGTCACCTGCAGGACTCCACCAATGTTGTGTGCACTGTAGAGACTGCCGCCCACTCTGCGAAAGTGATCGTAGTAGTCTCGTCTCAGAAGGGCGGCAGCGAGAGAATTCTCCTCCTCCGACAGGAGCCAGCCATCCTGGGTATCGGTAAGATCGTGCGCCTCGATACCGAAGGCTGCCAGATGCGCTCCGTGATGCGGTGGGCCGTAGAACGTGAAGACCTCACCACCGACCTGATAACGCCACTGCTCAGAGTCAAAGCCATACATAAGTTCGCCGAAATGTGCGAGTCCCTGGTAGTTGTCGTAGCGCTGCGGCAAGCGCCAGCCCAGGCCGACCCCATCGACACGATTGTATTTGGCCAGCAATCCTTCGGGTGGATCATCCCATACATCCGGTCGTTGCGCCGACCACTTCTGTGCCCAACCACTATAGCGCTGCGGACGAAATGTGCTGGCCGTCGACGCGCTCAACAGCGGTTTGGCGATATCGATTGCTCCACCACTGCCAACTGCGTAGCTGCGTCGGTCCAGAGCATCGGCTGCCTCTCTCCTTACCAACACGTCATCGCTGGCAAGGGCCAACTCGGCGAGAGATCGGAAATTGTCCGGGTCCACCCCTTCAAGGGCGCTCGCTGCCCGACGACGCACGATCGCGTCGTCGCTGCGCAGCGCCACAGACAGAACCTGCGACTCCACTTCCGGCGACAACCGATCAAAAGCATCCGCCGCGCGGCGTCGAGTACCACTGTCGTCGTTGCGCAATGCCTTCAGTAGCAGATAAGCACCATCTGCATCGATCCACGCAATGGATTCCGGTTCCTGTTTGATGGGTTCCACTCGCACGGTTGCCTGCGGCATTGTCACCTGCGGCACTGTCGCGATTGGGATCGAGACCAGGGGAACCGTCGCATAGAGTGGGGCAGATACCACCGGCACCACAGGCGTCGTAGGTGATGTGGTCGTCGTCGTCGTCGTCGACTCATCCGCACGCATCGTTGTCGTTGTCGTCGTTGTCGTAGCAGGCACGCCGCCATAGGCCAGTGGTGTGGCCACGGGGAAAGCGACTGTGGCCACCGGTGGCACAGCGACCTGCAGGGTTCGCAGGTGAGCATCGCCGACGAGATGGCCGCGATGACGATGCCCGGACTGATCGACTAGATCGCCCTGAAGATCGACCTGATCGAAGGTGTAGTGCGCCATCAATCCCGACGTCGTCGTCATCTGACCATGCATTTGCTGGCGAACTTCCTCGCCTGCCAGAGCCCGTCTCCAGATCTTCACATCATCGATCATCCCATGAAAGCCGGCGCCGGTCTGCGGAATGCCACCCAGCCAGAGTGGGCCTGTTGAATTCTTCAGCCCGGATCGATCATAGGGCCGACTGGCACTCAGTTCGCCATTCACATAGATCCGCATGACGCCGCCCTTGGCATCGGAACTCACGACGGCAGTAACGTGGAACCATTGTCCGGGACGAATGGTTCCCCCAGGTGTATTGACGTACAGTTGCCCCCGTCGCTGGCGGCTGACGGGTGTCGAACAGAGGTGAACGTAGCCGGATTCCTCAATGAAAAGACCGAATTCCCTGTTGTACCAGGGATGTCGATCGGGCATGTCCCCTTTCCACATCAGCGCCTGCCAGCCGCGTAGCTGGTCGACTCGAAACCACGCTGACAGGGTCAACCCATCGCTCCCATGCAACAACGGCGAGTCATCGATCTCCACATGACCGCTGCCCTGTAATCCGAGTGCATGTCCTGTGAAGGCGCTTGCGGGCGCCACGGTCAGCTGGATCGCGACAAGGAATCCCCATGTCACGATGGCGGCGCGGACAGCGCCGGGTGCTACCTGTTGGCTATGGGTCATGTCTCCCCTTTCCATTGGCAAACACGAGACCTGTGATGGTCATCGCGTCGATCACAAAATGGTGATCGTTCGCTTGTAGAACCCCGCAGGGGAAAGGATGTTTCCGGGAACTGCCGTCTGTTCCAACCGTCTCCGGCCGTCTGGGGCCGGGTCGGTGTAGCTCGTCGTGACACTCGTGAAGGCTGGGCGCCCGTTCGTTAACTGCCGGTCATTTCGTGCTTGCGCAGCAGGTGACGGAAGCGGTCATAGGTGAGCCCCAAGCCAGTGGCTGCATCCTTCTGGCTGCGATTGCTTGCGGCGAGGCTGCGACGCAGTAGGCCTGCTTCATAGTTCTGCATCTGCTCATCGTAGGTGCCACCCACGCCGGTTGGTGCCCCTTCGGCATCGGTGCCGACGACTTCCGCAGGAAGGTCAGGAGCCTCTACGAGTTCGCCAGTAGCAACACACAGAGCTCGCTCCACAGCAAATTTCAGTTCGCGAACATTGCCTGGCCAGGCGTAGGCCTCCAGCGCCTGCAGCGCCTCTTCACCAAAGGTTCGGGAACCAATCGCCGGAACCTCTTCGGCCATTTGCCGGGCGAAGTATTCGACCAGGGGTCGGATGTCCTCGCGGCGCTCACGCAGGGGTGGAAGACCAATCTCCGAGAATCGCAGCCGGTCATACAGATCGGCGCGGAATCGGCCCGCCTCGATCTCAGCCTCCAGGTCAGCATTTGTCGCGGCCACGACCCGCACATCGACACGGATCGTCTTGTTGCCACCGATGCGCTCGAATTCCTGATACTCCAACACACGCAACAGATTCTGCTGAAACTCGAGGGTCGTGTTGCCGATCTCATCGAGAAAGAGCGTACCCCCATCGGCCGTCTCAAATCGTCCCCGACGCATGTCGCTGGCGCCGGTGAAGGCACCTTTCTCGTGGCCAAACAGTTCCGACTCGAGCAGACTCTCAGATAGAGCAGCACAGTTCAGCTTTACAAAAGGACGCTGCGCCCGCGCGCCGCCATAGTGCAAAGCGGCCGCTATCAGCTCTTTGCCCGTGCCCCGCTCGCCACGCACCAACACAGGTCGAGGAATCGAGGCAATCTGTTCGATCTGTTGTAGAATCGTATCGATTCGCTCACTGCCACTGACAATCTTGTATCGCTGCCCGAGTTCGGTACGATAGAAAATATTGTCTCGGTCCAGGGCCTCATTCTCAGCGCGCAGACGCGCATTCTCACGCAGAACGTCGAGCATGCGCTCAACCTTCTCCATGCTGAGTTCGAGCTTATCCTCAACGAACAAGTCCTTCTCGATGAAATCGGCAGCGCCTTCCTGAACTGCCTCCACGGCGGCGTCGACACTGCCCTTGCCCGTTAGCAGAATGACAGGCAGATCGGCGCGGAAGGAACGGATCTCTTTCAGTATCTCGATCCCGTCCGGCTCACCTGCACCGAAGTTCGTTGAGTTCCAGCCGCACGTTCTCGGGGACCCGCTGAAGCCGTAGCCCAGCCAACCCCTCAATGGACTGCAGTTGCGCGACGTTGTGGAACTCGATTCCTGCGTGAATCATTCTCTTTCGGCTCCTGTGAAGTGGCTCGTAGCGAGGCTCAGCGCCTATATTGCGCCTATGCTCATCACTGGACTTGTCGTTTACCTGCTCATCATGCTGGCCATCGGCCTCTACGCCAGTCGACGCGTCGAGAATTCGGCGGACTTCGTCGTCGCCGGTCGCCGCCTGGGTATCTGGCTCTCTACAGGCACCCTCGCCGCCACCTGGTTCGGTGGCGGTCTGTGTATCGGCGCCGCAAGTGCAGCCTACTCCGGCGGATTTCTCGCCGTGATCGCCGATCCTTTTGGCGCCGCCCTCTGCCTGTTTCTGGCTGGCCTTTTCTATGTTCGAGCCCTGCGGCGCACAGGTGTGATGACGATAGCCTCGTTCTTTACCCGTCGCTTCAGCAAATCGTCAGGCCTGCTGGCCAGCATCTGTACGATCCCCGCCTACGTCGGTTGGGTCGCTGCACTCATGGTCGCCTTCGGCCGCATTCTGCAGTCAGTCGCTGGTGTCGAGCCCGTGACTGCGATCTGGATGGGTGCCGGTGTTGTCCTGATCTACACATTTGCCGGTGGCATGTGGGCCGTAACGCTCACCGACTTCGTCCAACTGTCGATTCTCATCGTCGGTATGGTTGTGCTCACACCGCTCCTGCTGGCGGATATGGGCGGTTGGTCTGCCATTGCCGCTCAGATCCCAACGGAACGTTTCCATCTGTATCCCCACGATGCAGATGCCACTACCTGGATCGGCTACGCCCGAGACTGGCTCGTCATCGGTCTGGGAAACCTGGCCGGACAGGACCTGATCCAGAGAACACTGTCGAGTCGCGATGACAAGATCGCCGTGCGCAGCGCCTACTATGCGGGGCTCATCTACGTAACCATCGGTTTTCTCCCCGTCCTGCTGGGGATGGCTGGGGCCGTCGTGCTGCCGAACCTGGCAGATCCCGATCTGGTCATGATGGCTCTGGCACAGAAGTATCTGCCCACAGCGGCACTGATCCTCTTCTGTGGTGCCCTCGTATCCGCTCTGCTGTCGAGTGCCGACTCTGCCTTGCTCGCGCCTGCTTCCGTCGTTGGCTGGGATATGCTGCGGCATCTGCGCCCGGACGCTGATGAACGCACTTGCCTGCTCGTATCACGAGTTGCTGTCGTCGTATTTGGCTTGCTGGCCCTGATCCTGGCCTTGCATCGCAGTAGTGTCTATGACTTGATGGTGGACTCCTGGTCTGTGCTGCTGGCAACACTTTTTGTGCCTTTGACGGCGGGAATCTGGTGGTCGCGAGCCAATGCTGCCGGCTCGCTGGCGTCGATTCTTGTTGGCGGTTGCGCCTGGCTCGTGTTAATGCAGACCACCAGCACCTGGCCCGCGGATCTTCTGGCCGTCCCCTTCGCCCTTATCGCCCTCGTCACCGTCTCCATCGCGACCGGTTCGAGGCAACCACCCATCCCACTTGCCGACGAATCAGGTCAGCCGCTTAACCGCGTCGAGCGGCTCGGCATCTGAGCTTTTGCGGGAACCGCCCCACCACCCCGTTATTCTAAACAGATTAATCTACCGGCCTCAGGCCGCACACCTTTCACCTCGGGACAAATTTCTGTGAAGGAACATCTCATGGAGAGTGCCTTGCCTGCGCGCACACCTCTCAATATCAAGGTTCTATCTCTGCTACTACTGGCGACCATCGTCGGCTGCGGCGAGCCCAAATCAGTCATCGAAACCTCAGATGGCAGTACTATGATTCTGATTCCGGCGGGAACATTTCCTCGCGGTGGTACCGAAGAAGAAGTGAGCGAAGCACCAGATCGCCACATCCTCACCTATATCGCTGAGCGCCCCGTCTCCGACATTACGCTCACCGCATTCTATCTGGACAAGCTGGAAGTGACGCATGCCCAGTATGCAGACTTCTTGCAGTCTGCTGGCACAAGAGACCAATGGGATCACGAAAACCAACCAGACAACATCGATCACAATCAACGGCATATCACCGACGACATGAGAGAGGCCAACAAGCCGGCGACAGGTTTGAATTGGTTCGACGCCTACGCATACTGCAGCTGGGCGGACAAGCGCCTGCCAAGCGAAGCCGAATGGGAATACGCTGCCCGGGGTACGGAGTATCAGATCTATCCCTGGGGTGATCATCCAGTCCAACATGATGGCATCTTCTTCGCCAATTACCGTCCCAAGGCAACGGCCGGTGCAGACGGACACAAGAACACCGCCCCCGTTGGCAGCTTTCCAGATGGCGTGAGTCCTTTCGGAATCCTTGACATGGCTGGCAATGCGGAGGAGTGGGTTCAGGACTGGTACGGCCTTCGTTACTTTGCAGCCTCTCTCAATGCGACGAATCCGCCGGGCCCAGTCAGTGGCGAATACCGAGTCATCAAGGGAGGCTCCTATGGTACAGCTGACTACGAAGTGCGTATTGCCCAGCGCTTCAAAGGCAAACCCCACAACAAGGGACCCCGTCTAGGTTTTCGTTGTGCTCGTGACATCTGAGGTAGGTCACCCATTGACACGAAAGTTACGAGTGGGATTGTTTCCTGCAGGTGAGGTGCTGATACCTATGTCGATAGAAAAGAGCCCCTCAATAGCCATGCCAGTGAGTTCCATGAAGCCTGTCTCCAAGAAGAGAGTGTGACCATGAAGATGTTTATCGGTGGTGAATGGACGGACAGAGACGATAAACTGGACGTACTGAATCCCTTCGATGGCAGTGTCGTTGACACCGTGCCCAAGGCGACTCCTGAGGATGTCGCCCGAGCGGTGGCCACGGCCGAACAGGGTGCCGCGATCATGCGTGATATGCCGGCATACGAGCGTTATCAGATCCTCCACAGAGCGTCACGAATCATGGAGGAGCGCCTCGACGATCTTGGGCGCACGATCACGCTCGAGGAAGGCAAGATACTGCCAGAGGGCCTTGGTGAGGCGGCACGCTCGCTCGAAACCATCACCCTCTCTGCCGAGGAGGCGAAACGGCTGACGGGCGAAACGCTTGGGCTGGATGGCGCCTCGAATGGCGCCGGCAAATTTGGTTTTACCTTGCGCATCCCTGTCGGCATCGTGGCAGCGATCACGCCTTTCAACTTTCCCCTGAATCTCGTCTGCCACAAAGTTGGCCCCGCTCTGGCTGCTGGGAATGCCGTCATCGTCAAACCCGCCTCAGACACGCCCCTGTCGGCTCTCAAGCTGACTGAAATTCTACTTGAAGCCGGTGTTCCCCCACAGGCGATCCAGTGCATCACCGGATCAGGCGCGCTGATCGGCCATGCCCTGGCGACGGATCTTCGCATTCGCAAGATCTCCTTCACAGGTAGTCGCGACGTGGGCGAACACATTTGCCAGTCAGCGGGAATCAAGAAGGTCACCATGGAGTTGGGATCGAATTCTCCCGTGATCGTGATGGATGATGCAGATCTGGAAAAGGTCGCAGCCGGAACTGCATCGTCAGGTTTTGCCAATGCCGGGCAGGTTTGCATCTCCGCGCAACGGCTGCTGGTGGAAAAAGCCGTGTATACCGATTTCATCGATGCCCTCAAGACCAAGGTCGAGGGTCTTACAACTGGCAATCCCCTCAACGATGGGATTGGTATGGGCCCGATGATCCGCGAGTCAGACGCGATACGTGTCAATGAATGGATCGGCCAGGCCGTCGACGGTGGTGCCCGATTGGTTACGGGTGGCGAGCGCGACGGAACGATGCACCAACCAACGGTCGTGGCCGATGTTGATCCGGGTATGCGTATCTCCTGTGACGAAATCTTCGGCCCCGCCGTGGCTGTGACGCCGGTCGATGACATCGACATGGCGATCAAGTTGGCCAATGCGACCAATTACGGTCTCAGCGCTTCGATCTTCACCGAGAGTATCGACAGGGCGCTGAAATTCGCCCAGCAGGTACATTCGGGGAATCTGCACATCAACTGGGGCACCCAATGGCGCGCGGATATGATGCCCTATGGCGGTGTAAAGGACTCAGGCATGGGCAAAGAAGGACCCAAATACGCTATAGAGGAGATGACCGAAACGAAGATGGTTGTCTTTCACTAGCACCTGGGTAATAAGCAAGCACCAATAGAAAAGGGGCGACTCTCGTGTGAGAATCGCCCCTTTTTCTTGCCCATCACGCTACGCTACGGTCGAGGTTACCTGTTGCGCACCGAATCGACGAAGGCCTCGCGAATCTTGCGAGTCAACGGACCGGGCTCGCCACCGCTGATGATGGCATCGTCGATGGCAATCACGGGCATGGCCTCGGTTGTCGTTCCCGCGAGAAACACCTCATCCGCCGCCAGGTAGTCCGCAAGAGTCGAGTTTTTCTCCTCGAGGGTGATACCCAACTCCGTAATGATCTCGCATAGCACACTGCGAGTGATGGATGGCAGAATGCGCGAGCTGGGGGGGGTCGTGCAAACGACATCATCTTGCACAAGAAATGAGCTCGTCGAGGATCCTTCCGTCACGTAGCCTTCCTCATCAACCAGCAGCGCTTCGTATGCCTTCGCTTCATGAGCCAATTGCTTGGCGAGGATATTCGGCAGCAAAGCGATCGACTTGATGTCGCAGCGCTTCCAACGCAGGTCCGGTGTCGAAATCACCTTGACACCGGAGGCGTGCAACTGCGGATCCGGCCGCCTCAGTTCTTTCACCGTCATGACCACCGTTGGCCGCGGCGGCTGCGCGGGGAATTCATGGTGACGGGGAGCGACGCCGCGCGTGATCTGTATGTAGACGAGTGCCTCGTCAAATCCGGAACGCTTGATTCCCTCTTCTATGAGTGGTGGCATGGAGGACACATCGTGGTCGATGCGAATCTCAGCAAGCGAACGCTGTAAACGCTGCATGTGCTCCTCAATGGCGAAGGGGCTACCCCGATAGGTAGCGACAACTTCGTACACGCCATCGGCAAATTGAAATCCCCGGTCCTCGATGGGAATCATCGCTTCTCCCAGAGGCATGAACTCACCATTGACGTAGGCGATTTCCTCGCCTGGAGACGCACCCATCAAGCCCCTCCGCCGAAGGCCGTCCACAGGGCGCGATAGTAACGCATGAGCCGCAACGCGTCTTCGCCGGCCGCGGGGATCTCGGCCAGGGTAAAGCCGTCATAGCCACTGGCTTTGAGCAGTTCGAACAATCGCGCCCAGGGATACTCATTCCATAACTCTGTGATATGAACGAGTCGAATATCGGGTTCGAGGAGAGCATAGTTTGCGTCAATACCTCCCGACTCATCACGATCCTGCAGATTCGAATTCCAGCACGCAAAGACATTGTCCGACGCAGCATGGTCTAGAATCGTGCGGATATTCGGTGGTTCGCAGGTGATACGGCCGTGAACTTCCAGGCGAATTTCGACACCAAGATCTTTGGCGAAGGCGCCACACTCACGCAGAGCCAGTCCGATCTGCTCGAATGTCTCAGCGCGCGGCACACCGTCGTCCTCATGGATCTTGTTAGGACGAACCTTCACTCCGGGTGCCCCAACATCAGCGGCAAGCTTCACGTACTGCTTTGTTCCGTCGATGTTGGCGCGTAGTTCGTCAGAGTCTATTGCGTCGTATTCGAAGGCCGATCCAAGACCGACAATCTGCACAGAGCTGTCAGCGAACTTCGCTTTCACATCAGCTCGTGCAGCCTGATCGAGGCCAACCTCCACGCCATGCGCATGGGACGTACGCAATTCCGCGCCCGTGAAGCCCACCTCAGTGCAATTGGCAATGAGCGTATCTATGTCCCAATCCTTGGCGATCTGATAGGTCACCACACCCAGTTCAAACATCCTTCTTTCCTCTTCTTCTCTACTTGCAGATCCGGCAACCCTTAGGCGAGGCCGGCTCCATCGTACACGTCCGTGCGAAAGATATCCTGCTGCTGCTCGAGATACTCCTGCTTCGACATGGCTGGCTGGAAGCCTGCCAGGACCTCACGCGCCTTTGCGGCATCATCAGCCAGTAGTTCCACAGCCATCATGGCCAACGTTTTTGCCGGCGCGATATAACCATCGTCGCGATCAGCAATATGCCAATCCTTGCCGTGGACGATGCCACGTGCACCGGTCATATGCGGATGCAGCACCGGCATCATCTGACTCAAATCACCCGCGTCCGTTGCCCCACCGGAATGTGGCAATTCGTGATAGGCATCCGCACCGAACAACTGCTCAACCGTTGCGCGAAACATGTCGGCGAGCTTCGCATCATTGTTCAATGGCAGATACCCGGGAACGGTTTCCACCTCAACAGTGCAGCCCGAGGCAATCGCCGCCCCCTTCAGGGCTCGATCAACCTTTGCCGCCGCATCAAGCATCGCTGCCGTTGTGCGGGCTCGTACATAGGTCTCCATCTTCACTTCGGCTGGCACAATGTTGACGATATCACCTGCCTTGGTAAGGATCGGGTGAACGCGTACACAATCCTGATCACGAAAAGTCTCGCGCTGGGCATTGATGGCAGTCAGTGCCAGGGTTGCCGCATTCAGGGCGTTGATCCCCTGCTCCGGAGCCACACCAGCGTGAGCTGCTTTGCCAACGAATCTGGCCGTCTTGGCCAGAAAACCATTGGACGAAGCCGACACACCGGCCGGTGATTGCAGCGCATCCGCGGAACCGGTGTGAATCATGATCGCCATATCGATGTCGTCGAAGGCTCCGAGCTTGACCAACTCTGGTTTGCCACCCAGGAAACTGGTCTGCCCCTCCCGCACCAGACCGAGGCGATAGTCGATCTCAACATACTCCTCTGCAGGTACCGCAAAGAAGACAACACGGCCACTGATCTGTTTGCCCAGATCGGCGGCAGCGACGCCGATGGCGGCACCGGCCATCCCAGCGATCTGCGCATTGTGTCCACATGCATGGGCGGCACCCGTGTGTGCGTCACAACGTGGATGATCGGGAACGATGAGTGCGTCGAGTTCACCCATCAGCGCCACCGTCGGCCCAGGCCGGCCACTGTCGAAAACCGCTTTGACACCCGTCAACGCAAGCCCGTTCTCGGCGGGCAGACCGGCAGTCTGGAAGACCTCGACCACCCGAGCGGCGGTCCTGGTCTCTTTGAAACCGAGCTCCGGCTCATCCATGATCGCCTCTCCGAGGCCGACAATGGTGTCACGCTCTGCGTCGATGGCGTCGCAAACAGCGTTTTGCATCGACTCAGTATTGGTCATGGTCCCTCAATTCGTTGGTAGAATGTCAGTGTTTTCGCCACGGCGAAAGGCGAGTCCGTCGACGATCATGCGCACGATATCGTATTGCGGTGCAAAACCCAGATCTTGACGAGCCCGTGTGATATCAAAGCGGTAGTGTGTCGGTGCCCCACCGGGCTGGACTTCAAGAATCGGAATCTGTAGCAACTCACTCAACCGATAGATGGCCTGATCCCATGTGAAGGGTTCGGGACCCGCCAACTGGTATATCTGTCCGAATGACCGCTGCTTCCCCAGCGCACAGTGACAACCGTGCACGATGTCGCGTACATCGGCAACATGTTTCATGAAAGGACGGCCCTCGTCATCACTTAACAACAACAGACGCTCCTGCCCCTCCCACAATTCATCGAGCACTGGATTGCTCCGCATCTTGCTCAGGTAGAATTGTGGAAAGTCTATCACCTCCCCTGCGCCCATGACCATCGCAAAACGCAGAATCGTGACGGGCAGACCCTCGGAACGGGCGTAACTCTGACACATCTGCTCTGTCATCGCCTTGGAGAGGGCATACCATCCCGACGGCCGCACAGGTGTTGTTTCGTCGATTGGCTGTGTCATGCCTCCAGGGATGTACTTTTCATAGAGGGCGTCTGTGCTGGCGACGACGACCTGCTCGATCCCATGGATCTTGGCTGCCTCAAGAACATGAAAGGTGCCTTTTACATTGATGTCGAGATAATCCTGCTCGGTAAAGGGTCCCCCGCCCTGGAATGCTGCCCCCAGATGATAGATCACCTGCATCCCTGATGCGGCGGCATTCACCTGGTCAGCGTCGGTGAGATTTCCTTCAACGAGTTCAACGCCCAGCCCCTCCAACTTCTTCGTGCGACGATCACGGCCCCAGACCAATCCCCGTAACCGGTGCCCTTCTTGTACAAGTGTCGCCGCCAGATTCGCCCCAATGCGGCCGGTGATCCCCGTGATGAGGATGTCAGTCACGGGCCACTTCGACTTCCACGCGACCGTCGCGATCCACCCAGACACCGCAAGGCCCACCACCAGGACTATC
>Ga0233434_1003218_pt1 | contig 13503 bp, 15 predicted proteins | sample SI_122_August201_4_FD_182738 | JGI IMG/M metagenome (GOLD analysis project Ga0233434, IMG submission 182738) | Seawater microbial communities from Saanich Inlet, British Columbia, Canada - SI_122_August2016_120_MG | ecosystem: Environmental > Aquatic > Marine > Inlet | place: Canada: British... | reverse complement strand
AAAAAAAGGCCCTTTACCAAAAAAATACACAGCATATATAAAAAATAAAAAAACTAAAAAAACTAAAAAACTCCATTTCGGAGATAGAAGATATCAACAGTATAAAGATAGAACTAATTTAAAATTATATAAAAATAAAAACCATAATACACAAAAAAGAATGAAAAATTATTATTCCAGACATTCTGGAACAAAAAATAGAAAAAAAGCTATTTCCAAAGAAATTAAAAAAAGTAATGGATATTATACTCCAAAAATATTAAGCCATAAATACCTTTGGTAAATAATCAAATCTTTAATAATCATAATCTCGTGGGAATATATCAATTGGGTCATCATTTAGGTCATCAATTGGGTCACAAATTGGGTTTAATTTATTGCCTTCGTTATCTGTTTTCATTTCCTCATTGTTTCTATAAATGTGATATTTAATACCTTTAGTTAGTGTTATTTTATTAAAATTACTACAGAATTTTTTAAGATAATGAACCATACCTGCTCGCACACAATTCTCGGTGCATGCATAACAATATAGAAAACCGTCTTCCATCTCAACATTATACTGGTAATATTTTTCGTCAATTGTGTTAAGGTCAATACCAAATTCCGCCAACAGAGTATATAGTATATATTCGTTTTTATCTAGCGTACCGCTATAAGGTTTGCTCACATCTACTCCAGTTAAGTCATCTGTGGAAATTCTCATTCTCCATCTACCATCTTTCATTTTGAATATTAGACCGCTCACATTATTAATAGATTCACTCATTTTTATTATTATTATAATTATAATAATAATAAATTCTTTATATTGTTTACATATATTTACCATTCATTACGATAATATACTAAAAAAATAGTTGATTTATATAATAATGAATTATACTGTAATAGGTGATAGTTTAATACAATACTACGATCATCACGATGTTATAAGTTATCCAGGAATGACGTTAGAACATTTTATAGCAAATTACTTACCATTATTAGTAGATTTAGATGAGGAATATATATTTTGTTTCGGCGCAAATGATTTAGCATCTGGTATTCCAGAAGATGAGGTTATTCAAAATTATTCGACACTTATAGAAAATAAAAAAAATTGTTGTTTAATTTTACCACCGTTTCAAACAGATACATTTTATGAAAAATGTTTCGATAAATTGGATTGTACGTTTATTCCCACATTTATGCAAAATTATACAACCGTAGATGGATTACACCCAACCGCCAATACATTAGCTGATCTGAAAGACGATATTCAAAATGGATAAAAAATCATATAAAATCTAAATATCCACTTTTTTTTTACTCAAATACATAAATCTTTCTACAATACGGTAACTCATATTTGGTATCCCATTACATAAACAATATATGCATATTTGCTGATAATTCACCGATACTTTCGAAAAACAAGAGCGTATATAATTGTTATCAAAACATAATGGTAATTTTTCGTCAGAAGCTATGATATATTGATAAATACCAAATTCACCACGAATTGTATTTAATAGGGTGTTATATTGTTTCAAATAATGTGCTATTTTGAAATCGTAATCTCGACTGCTGTTTAAATAGAAATGTTTGTCCAAGAAAAAGTCCATTTTCTCAATAGAATCGTGTGTTTTTTTGAAACGATCCAGGACAGATTCTTTAAATACACCTTTCCAATAAATATTCCATATTTCGGTTTCTAATTCGATTGGTAATGTATTCATAATTATAATAGTCTTATACAAAAAATGAACTCACTCACCATAATAGTTCTATTTTCTCATTTTTCTTGTTTTTTTTAACTTGTTTCTGAATTTTTTATTAAACTTTATTCCTCGTAATAATCTCATTTGGCTAATTGCTTTTGTCTTTGTCGTACATTTCGCCATAATACGTCTAGATTTCTTGTTTTTTACGGTATAACAAGGTTTCTTGGACACTTTTCTCATAATATACGGCATTTATATTATGATGATAAAATATTACTTGAGACCATTATGTCTTAATAATGCTTCTACTTCGGGTTTTCTCCCACGAAATTCTACGAATGTATCCATGGCCGGTTTAGATCCACCATTTGATAAAACGGTGTCTCTGAAACGACGTCCAATTTCACTTTGTTTTTTGGGATTTTCCTCAAACATACCAAAACTATCCGCGGACATTATTTCCGCCCATTTATAACTATAATATCCGGCACTATATCCTGCGAAAATATGCTGAAATGAACATAAAAATCGGTCTTGGTCTAAATAACGCTTATATGGACAATTTTCGGTGAAAATCTCCTTTTGTATATCCCATATGGAACGTTTTTCCTCACGTATTTTTTCCCAATTGCTATATAGATACAAATCCAACTTTGAAAAAGATATTTGTCGCATCATAGCCATACCTGCTCCATAATTCTTCTGTTCAACCAGACTAGTATACATCTTCTTGGGCATTTTCCTCCCCGTTTTATAATGAACCGCCATTCGCTTTAATGTGGTCTCATCATAACACCAATTTTCCATAAATTGGCTCGGTAATTCCACCGCATCCCATTCAATACCACTAATACCACTAATACCGCTAATGTCTACACGGGTTAACATATGTTGTAATCCATGACCGAATTCATGGAATAGCGTCTCAACATCCGAAAAACTCAAGAGAGAAGGTTTGTCTTTTGAAGGAGGACTTCCATTACATACCAAATAAGCGACGGGAATGGTATGTCCAAGAGCACGGTTCTTATCTACACACGAATCCATCCAAGCACCACTGCGTTTGGTCTCTTCTCTTACAAAAGGGTCTAGATAAAACCCAGCAATAATAGTGCCTTTGTTACTATCCCCTTCAAATACGTCATAATATCGAACATCCTTGTGCCATTTTTCCACTTTTTCTTCACGTTCTTCAATAAAAATTCCAAATAGACGGTTCGCAATAGAGAATAACTCTCGCAATACATTATCAAGACACAAATATGGTTTCAAATCCTCGACTTTCAATTTAAATTTCTCTTCACGCATACGCTCTGACCAATAAGGCATATCCCAAGGCTCGACCGACTCTAAACAACTCTCTTTTTCGGCATATTCGCGCAATTCTTCGTATTCTTTCATAGCACACGGTAGAGAAACCTCTTTTAAATCATCCAACATCTTCAAAATAGTGGATTCTTTATCCGCCATCTTTGTAGAAAGAGATAGTTGAGTATAGTTATCAAAACCCAATATCTTGGAACGTTCTAACATATTGTCCAAGATAGAGACTATTATTTCTTCATTATTAGCGGCTTTTGAAATATAAGCCATATAAATTTCCTCGCGAATTGAACTATCGGGTATATGCTGCATAGCCGCCATAAAAGATGGTCCACTCATGGTAATCGTCCAAGGCCCTTTTGTTGGTGATTCGGATGACCACAATTCTTTTGCCCATAGGGGCACATTTTTCATCACATTTTTATCCGTCACCACCTTTTTAAACGATTTCGTAGCATCTAATACATTCTCGTTTAATTTACTGGACAGTTCAGAGAGATGTTTGTCGATTTTCACCATTTTTTTCTGTTTCGCAGCAGTTAGATTTACACCTCCGCGTTCCATACCATCGATAGTCAGTTGTATCGTGCGTTTCTCATTTGTATCTTTGGATTTTATCATTTTGATTGCTTTATAGAGGGGTTTGGAATATCCCACCATTTTTCCCAGTTCTACAATATCATTACGGAAATGGTCTTTTAAATCACGTATTTCCTTTGAATCGGACACACTCGAAAGATGGGAAATAACACCGTATGTTTTATCCATAGGATAGTCGATCACATCGATAGTATCGAAAATATCACTAAAAGTATACGTTTTTTTAGTTAATCCTGTCTCAAATTCCTTAAATTTCTTCTTTTGTGTATCAATGAGGTCTTGGACAACAGAATATGTGGATTTACTGATTGTGATTTGCTCAAATAGAGGCAAATAACTACTCAAAAAGGGACTTGTCTGGTTGATTAACGCACTCATCTCAATATTTTATATAAAATAAGTTTTTTAACTCTATTTTACTATTTAATTAATATAGTAAAATAGTGTGGTAATATTCATACATTATTTTCTATTTTTCCTTGTGGTATTTTTAGAGCATTTATTGATGAAATTTGTTATTTTATCCTTTTCTTGGACAAATTCATCGATGTACTCTCTATAAAAGTTACGAAACTCATTGTGACGCTTTTTCATTTCACTTACAGTGAACCAATCTATTTCTATTTTTTCGAACAACTTGCTATCATTTAATATGTTTTTATCCATCGCATTCCATAAAAACTGGTGGTTTTGATTAAAATATTTGGGCAAGTTTTCATCGTATTTAAGAAAGATAATATGAACATGATATGTACCGAAGATATAGGGTAAATGTCCTCCATTTTTCTTAATCATTTTTTGTAATTGTTTTTTGTCTCCTAAAAATCCGGTTAATTCTTCGGACGCCTCTCGTAGTGCTGCTGAATAAGGTGTTTCTCCTTTATCCATTCTTCCGCCAAAATCTGAAAACCCTTTCGCACTGTCTTCCATGGGGTTTTCTTTACCAAACAAAAAACATAATTGGTTTTTATCATTTAATGATACAGGTAGAATACTTCCAGCAACCATTTAATATAATACTATATTTTAGTTTTATACACAAAAATAAAATATATAGTAATTATAAAAAATTACATATAATGAAAGTAGCATTATGTTTCTGGGGTATAACCCGAAGTTTAAAATATACAATTCATAGCATAAATAAATATATATTACAAATATTAAAAAAACATAATATTGAATATAAGATTTTTTTACATACCTTTAAATTCGATACAGAATATAAAAATCCTAGAGCAAATGAAGTTAATATGAAACTAGATTTTGAAGAATATAAATTATTAAACGCAGATTATGTAGATATAGATGATCAAGATGAGATAAAAACGAATATTGACGTATTTAAATATAGAACACACGATGACCCTTGGAATTCCGAATACATATCCGTTGATAATTTTTTATGTGCTATGTATTCCAAAAAACAACTCGGATATATGGTAGAAAATTGCGATGAGACATTTGATTATATTGTTTATTTGAGACCGGATATGAAATATCATACATATTTTGATGTTAAATATTTTTCACTTGCGAATAAATATACAATATGCACACCGAATTTTCATTTATTTCCGAAATTAAACGACCGTTTTTGTATTTTAACCACTTGTAATTTAAAACAATATTATTTGTTATTTGATAAAATGTATAAATATAGTCTTTCGTATCCACTTCATTCTGAACGATTTCAATACCATGTATTTGTGAATGAGTACAAATGGAGTATTCGATATATACCGTTTCTTTTTAACCGTGTTCGTATGAATGGTTTCGAATTAAACGACATTAATAAGATCGATAAACCAAAAAAGAAAAACACAAGAAAAATACTTAATACACCTATAAAACCAAAAGATTTCAATAAAATAAAACCTATGTTTAAATCGATTAATAAGAACACTATAAACGAATTGTCTTTATAGTGGGATCTTTCACATATTCTTCCTCTTGTAATTCAAATTGTTTAAATACAGATTCTTCTATTTTGTAATCGTTTTCAGGAATGCTCTTGTAAAATTTTTCAACATTCATATTTATACGTATTTTATCTGGATTGAAAGCAGACAGATATAATCCTTCCAATGACTGAACCCGTGAAAGTGCTACATATGTTTGTCCACATTCAAATATCTGATTACCTACATCTATATCCGCCATGATTAATGTCGCACCTTGAATTTTATGTATTGTTAATGCCCACGCTAGACATAGGGGTATATAACCTATCGCTATTGAGGGATATTCTTCAGATTGAACAAAATGTAATCCCAATGTCTTTTTCACACCATTTACAAAGGTTACTTCCGGCAATTGACCTTGAGGTGTTTCTATAAAATCACTAATATATCCCTGTGAACCATTACATATTCCATTGTCCATATCTAGATTTACTGTACACATCACAATCGCACCCTTTTTTAAAGACAATGTATCTTGATTTGACGAATTGTTTAATAATTGCTGTAACTCATACTCGATTACTGTCTCGTGTAAATTTTCACACTTTTTCATATGTGCCAGAGACAATGGTTTATTGGATTCAATGTATGTTTTACAGTCTTTTTTTCGCACTTGTTGAAAATGATATACTTGTCCTTCCAATTTCGCAAACATGGTATTGTTTAAATAGTCGGTTTTCGCACGTGTTGGGAACAGTTTTGTTGGTTTACATCCATTATATTTCTCTTCATCAAACTCGCGTCCCACACAATCTTGTAATCGTTTACAATTTTTTTGAGTGAGACATCCAACACGAATTTGTGATAGAATTTCTTTGTATTCGGGATCACGCTGTCTAAATATGGTCTTTAATACAACTATATTTTTTATGGGAAATATAGTGGACCATAGTTTGCTTTCAAAACAGAATTTATCTGTACTTGGATCACCTGTATTACCAACTGGTGGTAATTGATAAAAGTCACCTAGGAACACGATTTGAATACCTCCAAAAGGCATTTGATTGCCCCTCGCCAATTGACCAATCTTGTTTAATACTTCCAATATTTTCATAGACATCATACTTACCTCGTCTATGATTAATACACTCGTCCTTTTCCAAGACGCTTTAATTCGTTTGTTTTTGAGAGCCGTATCAATAATTGTTTTATTTTCTCCTCTACATAATCTAATTCCGCTCCATGAATGTAATGTACGCGCATTACATATTTTAGGCAATAAAATGGTAGCACAACCGGTTAGAGCACATACCTGAGGTTTTATACCCATTTTATTGCTATGTTCTACCAAATATTCGATTAATACTGTCTTCCCAGTGCCTCCTGGTCCTGTTATCAATACATTATTACCTTTTTTAAATAAATCTAATGCATATAATTGTTCTGTTGATAAATTCATAACGTTTAATGTTATAAATTTATATATTTATATTATTTCAATTTTATAGATGTTCTAATTCCAAACACATTGAAATATCGGTGCCGTTTAAATCTATTACTTTACCAAACTCATCTACTAAACGTATATTTAAACGTTGTATATCTACTTCATTTGAATACCGTCTGATATCAGACAAAGAATAACTATGTTTTTCGGCAGTGAATGTACTACCAAATGGATAAAGATTATAGTCGATTGAGATTCTAGCCAATATTTGTTGACTGGCCAATTGCGATGTGGTTGATAGTCCAAGAAAAGAATGGGGATTTCCATTTGTAAATTCATCTACTATCAAATACAAGTATCTTGGACCATTTATATAGACAAAGGATTCAGCAGTTTTACCTTCTAACGCGGCAATTTCATATGACTTCTTTTTATATCCCAATTTCCATCCTAATCTAGATATTGTACTGTCTGATGGCGCTTGTGACTTAACGCCAAGGTAATTTATAGGGGCTTCATCAAATGTAATGGTACACGGATTAATTGAACCGCCATTTGTAATGGTTGCTTTTTTACCAGTGATTGCTATAGTAATATCATTAAATGGAGGTCCTTCGAGCGATAATAAGTCATTTATTTTTGATTCTAATTCGGCTTCTGTATATTGACCATCGGGTATTATGATTGTAGTCTCACTTAATAGGATTTTCATTTTAAATGTATTATTTCCTAGACACGCGCTTATATTATAAAACGTCAGGGGTATCTCAATGTTTCGTAAATGCATACTACGGACATTATTCACCCGTTCGGGTAGTGTTAGTGTATAATTAGCTTTCGTATTTAAATCATAACCGTCGCAGAATCTAGTATCAAGTGTTAAATATTTCGTTTTAGTAGGTTTCACTACATTGGTCATTACCATATGACTTCCGTGTTGAGTAACATCGGGTTCCATAAACATATTTGACTGATCAAAATATTTACTCATCTATTATTTTTTCTATATTCTACCTTTGTATAATATTTTTGGATATCATTCGTATAAAATTGAAGTATTATCTAAACCATATATTTAACGAACGACAAATATGAATCCATCTGAAAATTTCTGTAAATATTGTAGCAAAGAGTTTAATTTCAAATATTTATATGATAGACATATAATCACTTGTGAATTCTTTTATCAGTCGAGACGCCGTCAAGATATAGAGAATAGTTATAATGAACAATTACCGAGTGCTCAAGAACAATTTAAACTAATACAGTATCTAACATTAAAGGTGAAATGTCTTGAAGATGATGTTTCTAGACTTAAAATAAATGCAGGCACACGAAAAAGAAAACTTATTATCGATTTATTAAATAATCCCACAAATCCTAAACCAAGCATTTTATTCGACGATTGGTATAAACAAATAGACACAGATTCACAAGATATGGACGCATTATTTGAAGGTGATATTACAGATAGTATGATTAGCATTCTAGAAAGATATATTTTATCTGAACAAAACCTTCCTATTTGTTCTTTTCAACCCAAACCTAATTCGATATATATATGGACAACTAAATACAATAACAGCGAAATAAAAGAGCCTATATGGGTATTATTAACACCGGCTGTTTATAACACTTGGTTGCTTAAATTAGAACAAAAAATATTGGAACTGTTCCTTAAATGGCAGAGAGACAACGCACTTATGATTAAAAGATGTGATAAGGAAAAAGAAAAGAATATCGCTACCATGCGTAAAGTTAACGGAATTACCGATAAATATGATAAAAAAAGACAGGCTCACTTACATAAATGGATATATACTCGATTGGCTCGAGAAATCGAATTTAATACCGAATATGTGTAATTATTGTGACGCAATGTGCTAACAAATTGTTATTGTTATATTATTTTTAAATAATATAAACATAGAATACTCTATTATACATCTATAATGTCTATAACTATACCACTAAGTCTTATCAATTTGCGTCTAAATAGAGAAACCGCACTCCAGACGATGCAAGTTTTTCTTAACAAAAATCCGGATTTTCAAAGAGAATATGAAGCGTGGGATGCGAAACTAAAAACACGATTTATTGAGACTATTTTGATTGGTAGATCAATGAACCCTATTTGGACAATTCGTAACGATGAAGATGATAGCGAAGAAATATTGGATGGAATGCATAGAATTACCACTGCAGTCGATTTTTTAAATGGTAAATTTGCGCTTAGTTCCAAATTTTTTACGGATGATAACACAGGTGATTATTATGATAAAAAAAAATTTTGTGATTTGAGCAAAGCTGAAAAAGACAAAATTAGAAACTATAATTTTATATTTAATCAGTTGGATTCGTCCTATAGAATAAATGTTAATAAACGTCGGGATATGTATGAAATATTAAATCGGTCAAGTAAGACATTAAATGATTTTGAATTTAACAAAGTATTATATGGTAACTATTTTAATATTATATCGAAATTTAAAGAGGACTTAAATAATTTGTTTTTTAATAAGAAGGATAGTAGAGGTTCTATTGAAAATGAAATTATTGAATTGATTGTTTTATCGAGAGAATTACCCCATTCATGGTCGTCTATTAATTCATTACGTAATAAATTCTATCTAGATGAATTGGGTGATGATCAAGAATCTGTAGAAAGGTATCTAGAAAGAAATACAGATACTATTAATGCGAATCTAACAATGCTTCGGAAAATTATATCGACACTTAAAGATAACCATTTTTTTAGTCAGGATAAGGCTACATTTAAATCATATTATTTACCATATAAATTTATTATTAGTCGATTATTGTTTAAATTCAAAAATATTTCCTTATTTAATAGACATATTATGCCTATTATTCAAGAATTGAAAATAAATATTACGGACAAAAAGATTGACGATAACCGTAATGGCGCATTTCAACAAAAAATGATCAAACAAATCGATTTAATTATCGATACATCTTATCGATTGAATTTCGATAAGCGTCTTTTTTCCAAAGAAGATATTATTCGAAAAATAAATGAACAACAAAATAAATGTGCGTCTTGTAACACTGAAAAGGAAAACTATGAGGGCGATCATATCCAGCCTTGGTCAAATGGAGGTAGAACAAATTTTGAGAATTTACAGATGTTATGTAAAGACTGTCATCGTAAAAAAAGCGCATCAGAATCATCCGCCATTTGAAAAGATAAAATTGAATATTTAATAATTGTTTTTAATGTTATTAAATATTATACAAAATATGAGCAGTCCTCCTGATTTCTTAGCATTGAAAAATCCCCATCCAAGAGACGCATTCATATCTTTCGATGAAGGACCTCATATTTATACGGTTCATGGCGATTCCACCTTCACGTCTGTAACTACATGGAATCACACCCATTTTCCACATTTTGATTCGGATGCGATTATTGACCGAATTTTAAAAAACAAACGTCGCAATGACCCTACTTATAAATATTATGGAAAAACAAAACAGCAAATTCAAGCGGATTGGGATAAAAATCGGGATGAAGCGGCGGCTGCTGGAACGAATATGCATTATGATATTGAATGCTATTACAATGAAATGGATGTTAAAAACGACAGCGTTGAATATTCTTGGTTCCTTCGGTTTGTGAAAGATTTTCCCGAATTAAAACCTTTTCGAACAGAATGGTGTGTTTATTATGAAGAATTGAAATTGTCCGGTTCTATTGATATGATTTTCGAAAATCCGGACGGTTCTCTTCAAATTTATGATTGGAAACGTTGTAAAGAAATATCTTATGATAACAATTTCGGACAATCTGCTATTACTCCTTGTATTAAACATCTTCCCGATACGAACTTCTGGCACTATTCGCTCCAATTAAATGTCTATAAACGCATTTTGGAAGTAAAATATGGGAAAAAAGTAACCACATTGTTTCTTGTTTGTCTTCATCCAAATAGCGGATATGATACATATGACCGAATTTCTGTTCCTATTTTGGAAAAGGAAATCGATGACTTATTTGAAGTGCGAAAAAAACAGATTGAATAAATATCGAAATATTGTATATTTAAATGGACAATACACAATTTCTTTCTCTAATCACCCGATATTTAAATGAACCATTTTTAGAAGAATTTGTCGAATATTACTTGGCCGAAGGTGTCGACCGTATTTTTGTTTTATATGATGTCGATTCCACTATTCCTATTAATGATAGTGTTAAAAATAATGCGAATGTTACCATTATTAACTCATATAATTTTAAAAAAAGGCAAAATATGGATGTGAATACAGTATATTCGAAAATTAGAAAGGAATTTAAATGGAATATTTTAGTCGATTGTGATGAATTTATTACATCTACCGACCCGACACATACACTTCGCCAAGAATTATCAGTTACTTATAAAAATGTAGATTGTGTTAAAATTCCTTGGGTAATGATGTCGTCGGGTGGTCTAGACAGAGATCCCAGTTCTATATTACAGAACTTAACCTCACGATGGGACCACGATTTAAAACACCCTCATCCTGAAAATTGGATAAAAGGGAGATGTCGATATAATGAAATAGAAGTCAAATGTATATCTAAATGTGGCGCTTTCACAAAACTTGGACTTCATTCACCCGATAAACCAAAACAACGCTTTATTTGTGTAGAAAGCATTCGTAATAAACCTACGGAACTTAATAGTTTTTATAAAAATTTACGGGAAAAGGATATTGCGAATGCTGGACTTTTATGTTATCATTATCGGATTTTTTCAAAAGAGTCTGCTCAACGGAAATTATTAAACAATAAATTAGAGGGGTATAGATTATGTAATTTACATAAATTATTACAGAGTGATTATTCAGATAAAGAGGAGATGTTTATGCGAAATAAATCTATTGCGCAATTTGGACATAAATAATTGCTTTGTTACATATATATGTGGTGGTTATTTCAAAATAACTCTTTAATATCCGATGATTTTTTAATTAAAATGTGTGGTACTTATTTTTTTGGTGCTGTCGTTTTAACAGCTATTATTGGTTTTAATATTTTGTCCAAGCCTCTAAATAAAAAACAGTCTATTGAAAAATACGTCAATCCTGTCGATACTTATATTGATAAGTATATACAAAAATTTGTATCTTCCTATCTTGATGACCGATTTAACCAGAATATTGAAAACGTTTTTTATGATAAAGAACAATATAATGAGGCAGTCAAAATTGATGGGAATCTATTGGAAAAAACGTGGAAACAACGGATTTTGATGGAATCTACTCCTTTTGGTAATGTTGTTATGTATTATGATGCTTATCGTTTATCATTTGTATATTATAATGATATTAATATTCCTTATCACGTATTAAATGCGATTGCTATGAAATATGTGGTTACCTATTTTTGTCGTGATTTTTTCATAGACACTTCAACCATACCCGCTGATAAGAGCACGCCTTTTCTTCACGTTCACGAAATTGATAAAAAAGATTCTGTTAAACCAAAAATTGATGTGAATAAAGGACCGTTTGCGAAATTTAAAAATTATTCGAAAGATAAGTCGAATGATAAGTCGAATGATAAGTCGAATGATAAGTCGAATGATGAATTGAAGAAAAAATTAGTGAAAAATAAGTTTATATCTCTTGGTAAGTTGTATAATTTTTCTATATTGCGAAAAATACCGATGACCACTATTTCTGAAAAAAAAACGGAAATACCCATGGATTATAAATCATTCAAACAATGGCACGAACCCAAACAATTCAAAATGGTTACATTTAAAGATTATGAATCTGTCGATAATTGAGTTTTTTTCCATTCTTTATATCCAATGCTTTTTTCCAAATCAAATGATGATTCTAGATGTGATTTAGCAATCATATATGCTTTATATTCACGTTCTGTTAATGATTTGATATATTCATTTAACATTCGTTCTTGTTGTTCCTTTTCCTGTTCCATTGTATTTTATCTTCTCTTTTTGTGTTTAGGCTCATTCAATTTTGTATTATTATATAATTAATTATATCCGTTTATTATAATTAAGTATGGTAAAATATTCTGTTAAAAAAAGAAAGGGTGGAAAATCCCAAAGTTTTAAAAATCGTAATAAGGAAGGTGGAGGAGGTCCTTCTTTATTTTTTTATACTGACCAAGAAAAGGTATACTATCGGTTAAAAGAATTAAACAAAATTATTCAAACAAATACGGGTCAGATGTCTGATAAGGGGCTTGTAGAGCAGAATATTGAGGAATTCCGCCTTCGGAAGGGTGAGTTAAACGGATATATTGAGGATGATATTAAAAACTTGGAAGAATATATGAAGGCTATCAAAGACGACAAAAATGTAGAACAAAACATCGCAAAAAAAAATGATATGATGCAAAAGTATAGAAATATATTGAATGATGATGATGATGATGATGATGATGAATACAGTATAGATATGAGTAAAATAAAAAATAAGTTTAATGAGTTTGATGAGTTTATAAAAAAAACAAAATCAGATAGTTCTCAGGGTAATAAAATAA
>Ga0233434_1003215_pt1 | contig 13511 bp, 8 predicted proteins | sample SI_122_August201_4_FD_182738 | JGI IMG/M metagenome (GOLD analysis project Ga0233434, IMG submission 182738) | Seawater microbial communities from Saanich Inlet, British Columbia, Canada - SI_122_August2016_120_MG | ecosystem: Environmental > Aquatic > Marine > Inlet | place: Canada: British... | reverse complement strand
CGACAACTGGTGTTTCCACCAAGGTATCTGAACATACAACATATACATTTTTATTAAGCTGCCTCTTAGTCAATGTTGTTAATGCCTGAAAGATTAAAGACAAAATCACAGTTGAATCTTTCCCTCCACTAAAACCAATAACCCAAGCCCTATCATTCTTTAAATATAAATCAGCTATTTCTTTTATTAAATCAGTAAGCTTTTCATCTGCAACAATCAGATCATCAATCATCAAACCATGTGTTTTATATTCGTGACTACTCATGATGCCTTAAACTCCTTTTCTATGAATTTCTCACTTGTTGTTAACTCTATATCTATTAAATTTTTAATTTGATTTTTCGTCAACTTAACATTATTAATTGACTTAGTAATTCTCCCGTTAACAACTGCCCTACCCTTCCAATTATCAGAGCCTCTAGACCAATCTATATTTGATAACTCATTAAGCGCTTTCCAACTAGCCTTATCATTTATCAATTGATTGCCTAGAATTCCAAGTGCGTGAAGAAGTACGCCATGTGCATGAATATAACCCTCTCTAAGCTCCCAACTATTTATCTTCCTATCGGCTGCCAACTCCCAATCTTTAATTTGATTGGAAACATGCTTCCAATAATCTATTGCCAACTGAATCTCATCCTCAGTTATATGATCATTCTTACCCTTATTAAGCAAGGCTTTAGTAGCATTTTTGATGCCGCTTAAAGTAAAAAGCTTGATACTTCTATTTGAAATACTAGTTTTCTCAGTTTCTGTCAATTTACTAAAAATATGCACCTCGTTCATTACTTTTCTAGCTACATTGGAAAGCTCCTCTCTTTGATCATACAAGGTTGCCAAAGAAGGGCTTGGTCTCACTGCATGCTTATTAAGATCGGCAAACATTTGCTGGCTTCTTTTAAGGCCACTATCAAGAAAGAATACTACTGAGATATGATCATGACCTAGCTCAATATTGTTATTTACAGCCTCTTCAATAGCAGCTCGCCGATGTTGTCCGTCATTAAGAAGGATTTGTGCATCCATTGAAATTTTCAATGTACCGATATTAACTCCGGATTGGCCATCAATTGGTACAAACTCAGTTTCGCCGTCAATTGAAGCAGTAAGAGAAGAGAGGGTGTAATGGTTACGATTTTTAATTAAATAATTAGCCATTTCAGGGATTCGGCTTTTATTTAATTTTCTTTGAGCTCTCAATTCGGCAGGAACCTCATCTTCATCAAACACAAAAATTTTGGGAATAATACGCATTGGGCACATTGCGATATAACAAGGTCTGCCAGCCTGAATACCGCGCACGGCGTTAAAAGAATGGAAAAAATCTGACATAATTTAATAGAATAAGTTATTAATTTGTGTCAATTATAGCAGTAATTAAACAATTAGGAAGTTAAAAAACAATTAGGAAGTTAAATTTAACTTCTTAATTAAATTTTAATTAGTATTTTGATTATCTTTAATCCTCTGCAAGAGGAATGGCCGCCTCCATAATCTTATTTAAAACAACTTCATGAAGATCTTCAATCGGGCTATCCATAATCCATTTTCTAATTTCCTCACAACCTAAATATGCATAACTTTCAAGATACTTCCAGATCTCATTTTCATTTCCAGATCTCATTATTTCACCACTTTTGGCGCCATCTAATGCCAACAGATAAGCAATATCTTGCTTGTCACCAAAGGTTCCTTCTTTAATCATTTTTGAGCTTTTATTAATTTGTACATTATCACAGGAGTCATGCACTGATCTCCCAATCATCGCTGCAAATATCATAAACTCATAGTTTGAGCTAAAAATTCGTTTTGATGAGTCGTTCTCACTATCGCCAAACATATCTACGATTTTGGCGTGCTCTTTGTCAAAATATACTATTGCCATAGGTCCTCCTATTTTATTTCAACAATTGTTGTGCCGAAATGAGCTTTATCCCAATCATCTACTTCTACTTCATAGTCCTTTCCATTAATAGGTAATTTACTTTGAGTAAGGGTTCCACCAGGCTTTTTATGATTTTTATAATAATATCTCTTTCCAATATAGTCACCAATTACCTCTTCGTAATGTTCTCGCCATTGCCCATTTGATAAAAATATTACCAGTTGGTGAGATTGATCTGGTAGAAATTTTAATGTTGATTTCTGATAGTCCTCATCCATTTCAGAAAATGGTGCATCAATAACAAAAGGCGCTATTGTTCCTGGAGCTGCCCAAGTATGTTTAGCGCCTCTCCTTAATTTAGAAAAAGAAATTAAAGCTGTTATAAATGATAGCTTTGAAAGCATTTCAGTTCCATGACCTGTTCCAGCTGCAATAGTTTCAGTTCCTGTTACAGTTAAAATTACATTAAAATTTTCATCAACATTTGCGGTCAATGCATTGTGACTATATTTCATTATATTTGTACGAACAGTTTTTGTTATTTGACCTCTTGCGCTTTTTTCATACTTGTCTTGATTATGCACAAGTCTTTTCTTGGTAATATTAATAACTCTTTCAAAATTTATTCTCATTTCAAGTTCGGGATTATTGGTCTGGATATTTTGTATATCTTTTTCAATTTTTGAAATATCTATTTTATTCCTATTAGAAACAATTGTTTTTGATGCTATTCCCTCTCTTTTTTTATCACAGGAGTCTTTTAAAGCCTTTTTATTTGCAAGGAGAGTGGCAACATCAGTATTACCAAAGCTTGTCAGTTTTTTTTCTAGATCTACGCAGGCATTACGATATGAACTAATTAGACTGTCACTTCTATCAAGCTGGCTTGAAACTCTATCTAAATCTGAAATAAAATTATTAGCACGACCATTAAAAAAAGCAGTCGCATTAAATGCTTTTGTTAGCCTATTATCAATTACTGATGTATTAGCAGTATCTAATAGAGCTTCAACAGCCTTATATTCAGTAGTTTTATCAAGAAGATCTCTTGTGCAAATACATTTGTGTTTTGCCAATAAATCTTGAATAAAGGTGTCAATAACTCCAGCTGGAAGTTTTCCATCAAATTTTTCTTGTTTGAGTGGTTGAACTGCTTTTTCAAGAAAAGCACCAAAGATTGCAAAACCATATTTTTCGATTAAGTCAATTTTTTCCTTAATAAATCCTTTCCTTCTAGTTATTTCATTATCTCTAGCGTTTTCTTTTTCTTTCAACTGCGTACCGATTTTTTTTTCTTGTTCGTGTCCAGTTTCTGAAATTTCTTTAGTAATTGCTTCATAAGCCTTATCAGAAACTCGTAATTCTTTTCTAAGTTCATCTAGCTGTCCATCAATGAAGTCTTTATCTTCATTGAGCGAAATAAGTTTATCGCCATAAGAGCTTGTTAACTTATCAGCTTGAATTAGTGTATTTTTTTTCCTTTTATTTTTCATTAGAAGTTGATCTAAATCTTTTAGTGCAATATCAGATAAAGTAAAGCCCAGTATATCTCTAACTGCATTTTTATATCCATTACCACCATCTGCAGAACTATCCAATATTTTTCCAACTGTCTCACCAGAAAATAAAAAATAATCTGATAGTTCAGCTGGCAGTATTCTACTAATGGCGCTTTGAGGTTCTTCTATAAGTTTATCACTGTTAGCTTCATCTTTTTTGAAAAGAGTAAAGTTATCCTTTCCAGGAGCTACAGATTTACCTCTTATATCTTTTTGGTGCGCCTCTCTTGTGGCGCGATATTCAATACCATCATGTTCAAATTTTAATTCAACTTTAAATACACTATCAGTATCATTAGGTGTGGTTTTTATTACCTTCCCGTTTTCAATCTTACTGTTCCATGTATCGTAATGAGCAATTTCTACATTTGGCACTTTATCAAGTTCTTTATCAAAGTCTGGCGTAGTACGATATAAACACCACTTAATAGCGTTAATCATTGTTGTTTTGCCCGTGCCATTTTGTCCATGAATTAAAGTGACATGCCTACTCTCTTCATTGGAAAAAATTATTTCATGTTCGCCATAAAAATTTCTCCAATTCGTAGTTGTTAATTTTATTAAATTCATTTATTACCCCTCTTTTACTATAAATGATTCAATTTCACCTTCAATCTCTTTAAGTTTCCTCTCTAAACCTGTAGAGCCATATTTATGCACTTTCTCAATTAAAATAATTCTTTTGATTAAATTATCATAGTCATCCATTCCTTGTGCTGATAAATCTTCAAAACTCTCATCAGCCTGATGTAAGATTTGAGATAATTCATTTGGGTCTATTAAATTATTACTGTCTGACATTTTATTCCTCTATTAAATAATCATCTTTTATAGTTTGTATTTGTGCTTTTATATCTTGCTTATTAGAGCAAGACTTAAAAAATGCATCAACCCTTGCCATTTCCCTGCCTATTAACTCCCTAAAATTAGTCGTGCTAGAAGTTTTTGTAATGACAAAATCGTGAACTATGGCGCTATCTTTATTGTCTGATTTTCTTAATATCCTGCCCCTCCTTTGCACCCATTGCCTTTCACTTGATGAACTAGCAGTAAAGTATGCCTCATCACACATTGGAACATCAAAACCCTCATCTAGAACTTTAATTGCAGCAATTGCATTAATTTGCTTCTTTTTGAAAGTTTGAAGGATATTTCTTCTATCATGATGTGATTCTGCTGATGTAAATTTTGAGACAGACCAGCCTCTATCTGAAAGAATTGTAGTTATTTTGTCAATGATTTTTATTGAATCTTTTTCAATTTCCTCTTCATCTTCATAACTTGCTTGAAAACCTGAGCCACAGTAAAATAATTTATATGGAGCTGGTTTTTTAGATTTCAACACCTCGCTTAAGGTGTTAAATTTATCTTCAATTCCATCTAAAAGCCTTGCTCTTTTGAATATTGTATTATCCAGTATAGATTGATTTTTAGAACTCAAGGCTTTCTCAGTTTTCTGTTTATATAATGAACTAATAAGTCTAGTTAGCTTCAAGTATTGATCTTCTTCATCCGCATTCATCTCTACTTCATGAATATGATAGGAGTACGGACAAAGCCGATCATCTTTAAGTGCCATTTCTAAAGTGTATGTCTCAACTATATCATCATAATAGCTTTGCAAAATTAATCTAGACTCATCATCACCTGGATTCCAAGGAGTTGCTGACAATCCTAAAATATATTTGGCTTCTGGAAGTTTTTTAATTATATTTTTATTTGCATGATGATGGCACTCATCTGAAATCATGAAAATTTCTCCACGAGTACTATTTTCAATTTTCTTTAACTGTGATTGAAATTTTTGTCCATTTAAAGTTGCATTAACAACTATGATTGGTAAAAATTCCTTAATACCTAAATTAAACCTTCCAATATCACTTGCTAAACCAGGGTACCATTTCCTAAAATTTCCAAAACATTCATGTGGCACTACTCCATATTCATTTAAAACCTCTATCCACTGCTCCGCTAGTACAATGTATGGCACGGAAATAATAACGCATAATACCTCCTTCTTGGCAGTCATGACTGCTGCATGAATGGCAGTTATAGTTTTCCCAGAACCAGTTGCCAATGCTAGAATCCCTTTGTAATTATTGCCCTCCCATTTTTTTAATGCCCTGGTTTGATGCGGCCTTAAATCGTACGGAAAGTCATTATCAGGATTGGGATTGGGATTGGGATTGGGACTTGGCTCAGGTTTTATTGGCACTATTTTAGAAGCAATTCTTTTAATTTTCTTTAAAATTTCATCACCTAATGGGTAAATGTTTAAGTCTTCAGAATTTTCTTCATTCCAGTCACCATCAATTTCTTGCTTAGTATCCTCAAGTCTTTCAAGATCCTCAGCCAGCCAGCTCCTAAAGACCAGAGTACTTTCAATATTTTTTGAATGACCTCCTTCACTTTCGTTAAAAGAGCCTTCAAATGCAACCTCATCTCCATTATCAAAAACAAAATAACCATTTTTAACATGATACAAATCATCGTAGCTAACTTCTGTTATTAATTTTTCCATAGCTTTTGGAATGGCAAACTTAATTTCTAATTGACCAGTAGCGATCATGTAAGATAAAACTTTAGATCTATAGCTAACATTTTCTATATTATCTTCAAACCCTACAGCGTCAAGCATTATATTTTCCGCAAGCTTTAATACGTTTTCTTGTTTTTTATCTTTAGTTGAATTACTTTCTAATATCTCGATTAAACCCTTATCTTGAACAACAGGGGAGCAAATAATTTCAAATTTAACTTTTTTTTCTATCAATGTGCTCATTGATTGGGCGTAAGCTTTCATTGAGCTACTTGAAAAGTATGCCGTCCCTCTTCTATAAAGCGCTGGCTCACCTGCTAAACATGGAGCTATTAACTCTTGCCCAATATTGACGCCTTTCCTATTTTTATATTTCCTCTTTAAATTGAGGTAGCTTTTATTATTCAATAATACATCCAAAGTCCAATTTAAACTGTAGTATATATAAATTACATTTAATTAAATACAATTTATTTTTCTGTAACTTAGCAATCTTCCATATGAAGATCTATTCCTCTTCTTTACAAATTACCTGCACGGTCGCCTCTTTTGCTTCAGTGACAATCTGGCTAATTTCTTTAGCGCCGTTTGATTTTCTAACTTGATAATCCACCATATTCAAATCCATAAAGATTTTAGCCATGTTTGATTTAATGGCAAAGTTTACGTTCTGTGCAACTCTACTGCCTGTTATTGCTGAAGATTTTTCTAGCCTTGAAACAATAACACCAATCACATTAAAAATCCTTTAAAAAAGTCTTTTAAAGCCATTAAATAGCTAAAAATCAGTGAAAAAGTGTGATTAACAGTTAAAAACTGACTAAAAGATATCTTATTTTCAAAATTTCTTGTTTTTGATTAGCTGTCAATTAAATATGTATCTTTTTTATCTTTAATCACTTGTTAATATTGGACAACAATCCTAGAAAATTTATATTGTTTGAAACTTGGTCAGGATCAATATATTCATTCACAACCTCTTCTACCATTTTAATTTTAACTCGATCTGTTGATGTAAATCCTGCTGGGAAAGTTACAGGTAATACCTCTGGCATTGAAAAATGATAAATAACAGCAGCAAATTGACCTGGTATTAATATTATCTCAACATTACCATTAAGAAATCCTTCTATAAGGCCATAAATACATGACTTAAAATCCTTAAACTCATGCTCATAATCATTAATCATTCTCCTATCGTAATGCTTTTCTATTTGTATATAAATATTCGAATTATATATTCTCTGAGACTTTTTTCCACTCGTCTGCTCATTACGCAACAATTCACTTATACACCCATTTAACCTATAGCTCTTTCCCCAAAATGGGTCTGATGGCGCTACCCATATTAATTCTATTGGTTTTTGATTTTTCTCAACTTTATCACCAATATTAATTATGTTTTCCATGACCCTATTCCAGTTATTTTCAGAATAAATAGGTCCAATTAATGGAATAGTCGCTTCATTGTTAGATATTGAAAGTAGAATGGCCAATACATAACCCTCGACATCAATAGAATCTGGTTTAACTAAGTCCAGCGTTAAATCATCATCAAAGGTAGTGACCGCATCAATGACAATATCTTCAAAGTTGTCAGTTTTTTGAATTTTACAAATATGTTCTGTTATCAACTCATGGATTACTGATGGATCACTAAATAAATCAGAATCTTTTCTCTCAACCGGCCTACCATCTTGGTCTATTTGAAACTGCGTGGTTAGTCTTAACGGAGCGCGACTTATTCTACTAATCTCTCCAACTGAATATATATTAGGCTGCTTACCTATACGATCCGACTCATTGCTTAAAATTCTATTCTCTTCAAAATATTTATAAAAATTCTTTTGAAAAACTGACTTAATGTGTTTTGGACTATTAGAGACAATTTCATTATCAATGCTTAACTCAATACATGAGCCCCATCCACTTTCATCATATTTCTTTCTAATGCAATTAAAACTATTCAATTCATACCATAATGAAACATGATTGTCAATAATAGTTGGCAATATAGGAGAACTACCTAACTCTTGAAAATAGTTTTTTGATGTATGTGTTAGTACCAGTTCGCCATCATTTGAAAGCCCTAAATCACCTCTATTTATTAGATCTGAAATAGCTTCGCTCATTTCTATATGACTAAGACCAAAAAATATTGCAATATTAGCCGGTTTCATTGGAGAAATATGAACCAGTCTAAGTATAAATTCCCTTATAAATGACCTTATACCTCTTTCTTTAGAATAAGAAAAGTTAATCTTAAATCTATGAACAGGCACCACAAAATCTATCTCATGATAAATTGGGTTTACTTCATTATTCATTTTCGTCGCCCATTAAGCTAAAGTCTTTATTAACACCATACACTTTGTAACCATTATTGTGTGCGCTTCTACTTTGAATATAGTCCAGTGACTTACCTAGTGGAAGGTCACTATTAGACTTTTCCCACATTGTGCTAGATCCTACTATTATTAATCTATCCATGGCTCTAGATAAGGCAACATTAATTCTATTTGGCATGCTTAAAAATCCTGCACTAATACTCTCATCACATCGAGTTACTGATAATATTATCACTCTATTTTCCTTGCCTTGATAACTATCAACAGTGTCAATCTTTACAAGAGATTTAAACTCATCAGTCCATATGTGCTCTCTAAATTTTTGTTGAATGATGCGTTTCTGTTCTGCATACATACATATAACACCCAATGCTGGCTCATCTTTTTTTACTATACTGGATAACGATGCAAGAAAGCCATTGTCCTCAGATGCTTGCTTTAAAAGATCGACAATGATATTAGCTTCAGAATTATTAAACAAACTTGTTCCACGAGACTGTTGCTGATGGTAACTTCTAGATCCCAGAGTAGATGTGTCAACCCATGTCACAGCACTATTAAAAGCGATTGGAGCTGTTTGATATATATTTGGAATTTGCCTGTTGCCATTTTTAAGCTTTCCATCATAAAAAACATCTGAAACCAAATCTCCAATTTCTGGAGCCATTCTATACTGAGTGGTCAAAGTAACACCAATCTGTTTGCCATATGGCGATTCAAATAAACGAGAAAAATCACTCTGGTATATTTTATTAAAATCAATATCTTTGGTAGTTACCCCTAATTCCATTGCTAATTTTGATTTATCATGATCTTTATACAGAGGTGGTAGCTGCTTATGGTCACCAACCAGTAAAATTCTTTTCCCAGACTGCATTGCAATAGCCAGCTCACTTGCAGTTGATCGAGCTGCTTCGTCTATTATCACCCAATCATAATGAGTTTTACTAATATTTAAGTGATAACCGCCAATGCCTACACAGGTTCCAAATACAAGTTGTCTAGAACGTGTAAAAAACTCTTCATATTCAGTTCTATCTGCTTCTAATTTTTGAATCATATCACTAGATAGCTTTGCCAAGGCTATGGCCTTTTTTGCCTCATCTGAACTTATAGAGTAAACATGATTTAAATGTTCTATAACTGCTTTTTTTGAGCTGGATAAATCAATATCAACATAGTTGGTGATTTCATAATCATTCTTAAGTGAAAGCCTAATATGAGACTCTAATTCTTTGATATTTTTGTTTAGGGTGCTTTTTTCTTTGTCGTTAAACTCTTTATCTTTATTAACATTTATGTGTTTTTTTTCATTAATATAATTATCAATTAATTTAAAAGTTTTTAATTCAGCTTGAATAATGCTTGACACATATTCTTTCTGCAATCCCAGTGCATGACTAATAGACTCAATTCGATGTTTATATTCGGCTTTAAACAGCTCTACTTTTTCAGTAATTAATGAATCTGAGGCAATATCCCTTAAAGAATCTAAAACCTTGTTTTCATTATTAGAAAATCTAACAATTTCTAACGGAGTCCCTAAACGCGTAGAATGCTTTCTTATTCGTTCAGCAGCCGTATCAACTGCTGCATGCGATTGACTAACCAATAATACGTTTTTTATACTTTCCTTTTCAAACAGGTAATGTACAAATGCCGCAATGAATTCCGTCTTTCCTGTTCCGGGTGGCCCTTGCAATGCTGATACTGGTCCTGATGATATTAACTTTTGAAACGCTTCACGCTGTTGCGAATTCAAACTAACAATATTATTAAAATCACCCTTTCTATCGTATCTTTTAAACTCTTCATCTGTAACGTGCGCATTATATATTGTAGATTCTTTTGTACAGTTAGAATCAAAATAATCGGTCAAATCACTAATCACACTTGCGTTATTTATAATTCTTTGTAATGCAGATTTACGCTTCTCATAAGAGCTATAATCAGCTTTCGTTCTAAAATATATAGTATCTCCATTTTTTAACTGACTGGTATTTGACCTTGGGTTGAAAATATAAATTTCATTAGAATTACACTTTCTATAATTAACATCTCCTAAAAAAAATTCATTTTCATTTTTTATAATATAAGATTCAATATTGTCTGATTTATTAAACTCATCCATAGTATTTATATTTGAGTTGTATGGAATAACAATATATTTGCCATTATCATGATGCTCATAATCTATATCGCCATCAACTTTAATACTTGGAGCAGATTCTAGTTCAGTATTTAAAATAGCCTTCCATAATTTCGCAGTACTTATCTCAATTTCTTCTTCATTGATTTGAACAGGCTTGTGGGTGTCTATAACGGCGTCTGTTATTACATCAACAGGTTTATCTTGGACATCATTATTTTCAACTAATATATCTTCAACAGTACGATTAAAGGCATCAATTTTTACTATATCTTCAGATAATAATTTAATATCATAGAGAGGCCCTGGTGAAATTTCAATAGGATAATCTAGCTTAAAATGACTACTATTAATATATTTAGCAGGATTAATGAAATTATTTTTTGGCGGAAATCCAGCGTTAAAATATTTATATTCAACATTATAAAAGAGGGTCACTTCGCCGCCGAGACCGAAGATGGTAATTTGAATCCCGTCAAGCTTATCTTTTCCAACCTTAACATACAAATAACCGTTGTCTGGATATATTGTTACCGGTTCAAAACCATCCCTGCTCTTTATCGCTACCTTTAAAATATGCTTATTTTCAATAGTAAACTCACTAAGTGCACTTTTAAAGCGTGACAAACTCTTGAATCCACTACCTGTATCTATTAACTCAACTTGGACAGATTCAGATATACCTTTGTATTCGATAGAATCTAAACCCCAGGTAATACCTAATAACTCGCAGCTTATTTTCATTACTGCATAGTTATCCCTATCTTTGCCGATAATACTGTTATCTGTTATATATGTTTGTTCTACAGAGTCAGAGAAATTTAAAATATCTCTAAGTAAAATGTAATAATCCTCCTCAGCTTCACAAACCAATACATTGTCTGGTGTTAATCTGCCATGACTTATATTTAAATTATGCATATGCTCTACGGAGTCTATCAATACAGATATGAGATTAAATTTTTCAAAGACACTCAACTCTTTATCCTTTATTGACACGCCTAAAGGGATTTCTGAAACTAAATACAAGCTTGATGATTTAGTTGCAATACCAAAATCAACTACCTTGGGTAAATATTTGGGACTTACAAGTGAAAGATCTTCAACCTTTTGTAAAAATCTAAGCACTTTATAACCTAAATTAGGGTTTTCATTTGATGGGTTAATATTCAACCATGATTTAAGCAAAAGGCCATTAGTAAAATAAGACTCTTCATCATTGGTTTCAATAATAAAATCACCATCTTCTCTATATTGACGTATATGATTAATATCTTTACGATATTTATCTAATTCAGAGGTGTCAAACTCGAAAGTGTTTTTATTATCCGGTTCTTTTTCCTTGATAGCATTAAGCAGATCACCAGCATTTTTATACACATCCTCTTCTATAGCGTTAAGTAATATTGTTGCGCACCAGTTTTTTGACTCATATGCACTCTCTAATAGATTGTTAACACTCTTATTGGATATCCTTTGTGCTGTCAATATGTGCCAGCAAACTATTCCTAAAATTTTTACATCATACTGATAAGGACTTTTAAATTGATACGAAGATAAATCCACAATATCACTAAAGTCACCAACAGGTAAAAACTCTACAAGTTCACCTAAAGGCTTCAAAGATTTTGAATTCCCACACATAAAATTTGATAAGGCTATTTTTTTGCCTGAGGAAAGCCAAATACTATGACTTCCAAGATCATTGTGAGAGATGTTAATTTCATGCAGATCTGAAAATTTAGCAACCAATAATTTAATTAAATTAATCCGGTTTACTTCGGTTAGATTTTCACCATATTTACCTATAAATTCATTAAACCTAATATGCCCTGGTTTTAATTCATAAACTTCCCCATATTCATTTGTTACATCCTCGAGCTGAAGTGTGGTTAACGATGTCAGGCAATTATTGTAAATATCTAAATTATAGTTTTTAATATCTTCTAAAATTTTACGTTCACGAGAAACTATCTCAACCCTTCCTTCTGGGGTTTTTACTTTTGCATTATCAATTTTATTAAAGTCCCAAATTCTCAATAAATTAGCATCTTTAGATGATTCTGTTGTAGCATAAAACTCTGTATAAATATTTTTCGGGTGTGAAAACGCTTCATCATTCGGCATATACCCACTAACCCTTACTTTTTTTGGCGCTGTATTATTTTTATCAAGGAATAAATTGTCAAAAACATTAAAATCTTGATTTAATTTACTTTTTTTTGTAATAAACCTAAGGTCTTTTTTTGGAAAAAAATATTTTTCAAATTCGTTTTTATTAGAAAGATTAAGAAACTTTTTTAAACTAAGTGTATGGTTTTTTTGAGATTCCGGTAATTTACTAAAGTTAGCATTTCCACTCATAACTACAACAAAATGAACAAATGGCTTGTATCCTTTATTTGTAAGTTTGTGCTTAATTTTTTCAAATTTATTCTTTAATAAGAATGTTTTATCTCTAGTTATGGAAACTGGAGACCTTTGCATTTCACGATCATTTTTGTGCCACTTATCATTTTTTAATGTTATTTCGCCGTTATTCCAATCCTTTAGTTCTACAATAATTACATTGCAATGAGTAATTATTACTAAATCAAACTCACCTTCATATCCTTTGGAGTCTATAAACCTAAAGCCTGCATAACCTTTCCATGGAAACATTTCTCCAGTTCCAGAAAATTTTTTCTCTATCTTTTCAATAGCGTCAATTTCTTGTGGTTGTAAACCGCCATCCCACAGCTCTACATCCATGTTTTTATTTTGTTTCACACTATTCCTTTTCTTTACAAATCACCTGCACTGTTGCTTTTTTGGCTTCAGTGACAATCTGGCTAATTTCTTTAGCGCCATTTGATTTTCTAACTTGATAATCTACCATATTTAGATCCATAAATATTTTAGCCATGTTTGATTTAATGGCAAAGTTAACATTCTGCGCGGTTCGCTTTCCTGTTATCTCTGATGATGTCTCTAGTCTTGACACAATAACACCAATGACATTGCCATTATCATCAAGCAGTGGCCAGCC
>Ga0233434_1003208_pt1 | contig 13526 bp, 12 predicted proteins | sample SI_122_August201_4_FD_182738 | JGI IMG/M metagenome (GOLD analysis project Ga0233434, IMG submission 182738) | Seawater microbial communities from Saanich Inlet, British Columbia, Canada - SI_122_August2016_120_MG | ecosystem: Environmental > Aquatic > Marine > Inlet | place: Canada: British... | reverse complement strand
TTGCAGTAATACCTGCCATATTGTATGCAGCTTCTGATGCAATCTTTGTACTTGGAATTGTTGTTAGATGTTCACGTCCTTGTAATGCAGCAGGTGAACCACCTCTACCTGAACCAGTTACTTCAATGTAATCACCACCATTTTCTTTTGCAAACTTTTCAGAACATAAAATTACAGAACTTGCACCATCAGAAAATGGACAGCAATCATAAAGTTTTAGAGGACTTGCAACTACGGCAGAATTCATTACATCATCAACTGTAATTTTTTTCTGCATGTGAGCTTTTGGATTTAGTACACCGTTATCATGATTCTTTACTGCAACTGCGGCAAAGTCTTCTTCAGTTGCATCAAACTCTGTCAAGTAAGCTCTTGCCATTGATGCAAATAATCCTGGAAAGGATGCACCAGCTTGTCCTTCATAGAAAAAGTCTGAACAATATGCAAAGTAAGTTGTTGTCCATTCAGTTCCAGTGTGAGTTACTTTTTCAACACCAGTTGCAATTAGACAATCATAAAATCCTGCTGCAATGTTTGCATAAGCTTCTCTAAATGATACAGAGCCACTTCCACAGGCGGATTCAATAGTTAATGATGGTTTATCTGGAATTCCCAATCTACTCATTAAAACAGGACCAATGTGTACCTGTTTGTCTGCAACTCCAAAAACGTTAGAAATGTAAGATGCTCCGATGTCTTTAGGATCAATTCCTGCACTTTTTATCGCTGAAACTGATGCTTGAGTAGTAATATCCGCAATACTGTCTGCTAATTTTCCATATTTGGTGCTACCAGCGCCAAGAACGCAAACCTTTTCCACAAATGTCACTGACCCCAATCCCTATAAAAATTGTTTTAGTAAATTCATCATAGAACATGCCAGCAAAAAAAAGATTACAGACTGTTCAGATCAAAAAAGTGATAGTAAGACATATTGTAAAAACTTCAAAGTCAAAAACTAGTATCTTCAAAAAAGAAATTATTCAATATTTAGATAGAAATGGATATCTTTCTTGGTCTTCAAAAGATAAAAAATACATGATTCTTGGAACTAATTCTCCAAAAAATGGATTGGTACAATGTCCTCAATGTAAACTTGGAGAATTAATGGTGATTAGATCAAGAACAACAAGGAAGCGATTCATGGGTTGTTCAAACTTTTATGGTGGATGTAAAGCCTCATCACCATTATTACAAAAAGCAAGACTTCGAGCAACAAAGAAACCTTGTGATGTATGTAAATGGCCAATGATAATTTTCCGTTATTCACGAAATCAAAAATGGACTAAACAATGTTCAAATTTTAATTGTGAAAGCAGAGTCAAGCCTTCAAAGTAGGATATACATCAGTTCTTCTATTTTTAAGTAATGGTAAAATTTTTCGTATTTGTTTTACTTTATTTAGATCAATCTTAACAAAACCAATCCCTTGTTTCTTTTTCATGTCAAGTAAAATTTTTCCGTATGGATCAACTACTAGACTTCTACCACAGTAAATATTTCCAACTTGATCAGGTGCAATAACATAACATCCATTTTCAATTGCACGTGTTTTGTTAATTGTAATCCAATGTTCTTCTTTCATGTTACCTTTTACCCATGCAGATGGTGCAACTAGTACTTCAGAACCAGATGCTGCAAGAGAACGTGACATTTCAGGGAATCTTAAATCATAACATATCATCATGCCAACTTTTCCTAATGATGTCTTTACAGGTTTTGTAATTTTAGAGCCTGAAGTCATTTTGTCAGATTCTTTGAATCCTAACGCATCATAGAGGTGAATTTTTCTATATGTGGAGATTACTTTGCCTGTTTTATCAATTACAAAGCAAGTATCATACACACGATCTTTTTTTCTACTCTTTTCATAAAACGAACCTATAACTTGAATATGATTTTCTTTTGCAGCCTTTGCAATTGCTGTAACAAAATTTCCATTAATGTTTTCAGCTAAACTTGCAAGTTGTTTTGAAGTTTGAGAAGAACTTGTGTAAAACATCATAAATTCGGGAAATGCACATAATGTTGCACTTTTTGAAGCTGCTTTTGAGATATATGAAATAATTTTTTTCAAATTATTTTCCTTGTTAGTTGATGCTTTGAATTGAATAACTGCAGCTTTCATGAAAATGAATTATTCCATGAGAATAAAAGGATAAACTATTGGTACAATCGCAAAATGTACCATTTTCTTATTATGTAAATTTGTTCTATCATTGATTAACCGACCATAGTGTGTATGTCTATACCTGCAGCTGGACAGGAATCATTCCAGTCTTTTTTTTAAAAATAATTAAAGTTGGTTTCCTGCTAAAAACCAATTTTCTCTAGGATTGTCTTCAAAAACAACAATAACGTGATTCTCTTTTGTTTTTAGAATATCAACTGCTGCTTTTGTGATTGCTTTTGCATATTCATCTTTTTGTTCCTGAGAACGTCCAGGATACATTGAAACTGTAATCAAAGGCATAAGAATTTCAAAGAGATTCGGAGATTTATGTTTTCAATAATCTTGTCTATAGCCATACCTTGTACCATATGTAAAATCAGAACTGTGTGTTTTTTTGTAAATGTAGCCAGTTGCTAAACCAATTGCAAATCCACCAATGTGAGCAAGATAAGCTACACCACCACCTGCAACACCAAATCCTCCAACAAAAAATGGTAACAAATTTTGAAAAACCAACCAGAATGGTAAGAACCATCGAGCCTGAATATGCATCATTCTCCAAAAGAAACCAAGTATCATGAAAGTTTGAATTCTAGCTCTTGGAAAAATTATCAAATATGCTCCCAATACTCCAGAAATAGCACCTGATGCACCAACAGCAGGAGCAATACTACCAGCATCACCAAAGATGTGAATTAATCCTGCAGTTATACCCCACATTAAATAAATTCCAAGATATTTTATTTTTCCAAACTTTTGTTCAATGTTATCACCAAAGATCCACAAGAACAATAGATTACCACCAAGATGAAGTAATCCACCATGCATGAATATTGAACTAATCAATGAGATGTAAGGAGCACTAGGACATGAGAGTGTGACAGGACCTGCACCAAAATCTATCATAGAAGAAGTTGCACCAGTAATACAGTTTGGTACTGCACCCCAATTGAAAAACATGTTAATTGTATTTGGATAAATTTGAGACTGATCTACCATTGTAAATTCAAAAAATTGCCCAGTGTATGCAACTTGAATAAAAAATACAACCACATTGATAATTATTAATGCATAAGTTACTTTTGGTTTGAATCCTGGTGGGTGTGGATTTTCATCTCTTAATGGAAACATTATCTGTTTAGCTTGAATAAAATTTGTATAATAAGATTATTCAAATTTCAAAAAAATAGATGAGAAACAGACAAACAAAATGACTCCTCCGTTTCTCACCTAACTATGACCTGTATGGAATTACTAGAATTTAATAAATAAAAAGAAAATTGGTACATTCGTAGGATAAACTAAAAAAGAAAAAAGAAAGATTGGAATAGTCAGTTAATCGTCTTTATCGTGTTTAACTTTTTTTCCTGGGAATTTACCGTCATCTATATCCGAAGTACAGCCAAATCCACCAAACCATGATGGATTGTTAAATGCTGAAGGATCTGGAGCATCACGGCAAATTGCCTTTACATCTATTGGAACATCCATTACACCAAAGTAGTTTACAGTTCCAGTTACATGATAACCATAGATTCCTGGCTGTGCTAGAATTTGTCTAGCAAAGTAGTGACCTGGGTCTCCATGAACTGCATCAACTGCAACATTTGTCTCTAAAGGTTTGAAACCTTTGTTAACAGCTTTGTTGAATTTTTTGTCATTCTTGTAATAGTATTTGTCAACCTTCAAATCAGCATCTGCAAGATCTAATCCTGTTCTAGTGTCACTGATGAATAACTCCATTGGATGTTTTCCATCATGTTTTCCAGATTCTTGTGCTGATGTTGGTTCACCGTTGTGTCCCATGATGACAGTAATCAAACGATGTTCACCATTAGGAAGATTAAATCCAATTACTTGTCCGCCATGAGCAAATGCTTGCTCAGATGCTACTCCTGCTAATACCATTACAGATGCAATGGATGCTACCAAGAAAAGTCGTGTTTTGTTTGTATTCATTTTCATAATCTCCTATTGTGATGAATGTCCTAATCCATCATTTGTCGTTTCGTCATCATTTAGATCATAGATTATATTTCTACCTACACCACTAAGATCTGCTTCACCATTTTCATTTACATATGGATCGTCAGCAATGCTTCCAAGTACTCTTTGTATATTGATATCAACAATATGTCCTGGTTTAAACTCAATTGGAGCTCCTGAGAGATTTATTAAATCAATATCGGTAACTCTTGGAGAACCACCATTTAGTGGATCAGGAATATGTGCATGGAATACACAAGCATCAGGTGCAGAAGATACACTGTTTATGTAAAACAATGGAATTGATTCCATATGTGTACCTGCATCAAGTTCATCAATGTGACCTGCAATTGCTGAAACAAGTGGTTGGTATGTGTCACTTCCTTCATCTTCTGGAACTAACTCACAAGGAGAAGTCAACAAGAAATGTCCTGAAACATAGTTTGGACTAGAATCATACAATGGGAAAACGCCTCCAGCAGGGAGTGTCATGCCATCCAATCTAATGTGAGTGTTGTCAGGAATAGTTCCCTCAGCAACACCTGCTTCAAAACTGTGACTTGCAAATGAAAAACCACCAAATGCTAAGGCAATTGTTAGTAATGCAGTACCTGCAATCATAGATATTCTATTCTGTGTTAGAAAAGTCATTAATGAAGATGTTAAAACTACATTAAAAACAAAATTGGTACATTAGTAATTTGTACTGGTGTATTCAAAGAAGTTATTACATAATTATAGAATTTCATGAAAATGAAAATTTCTAATTAATTTAAAAAAAAATAAAGAATTATTTGAATTGATATTTTTTTATCAATTTTGCAATTAAAAGATCATTTTTTATGTAATATTTTTTTTTAGTATCATCAATTTTTATAATTACTAAATTATGTTGTATTAATTCAGAGATGTTTTGTGAAATTGTTGAGGGGGATTTTTTTGCTTTTTTCACAATTTCTTGAAATTCTAAACCATTATTATCAATTAATGAAAAAATTATATCTTTTGATGTTTCTTTTCTTAAAAATCTGATAATTTTTTTTTCTTTTAAACTCACTTGTGGTGAAAAGAATCTAGTTTTGCTTCTCTCTCTTTCAATTGTTATAATTCCATTGGTCTCTAGTTTACCAATATAATGTGCAAGAACTCCATTTTTCATTCCAGATACACGAATCATTTCACAAAAATGTAATCCAGGATTTTTGTAAATTATGTCAGTTAACATAGATACTCTATTCAACATATAGAAAGATTTGAAAAATTATTGAAAAAAAGACTGGTTCATTTGTAGAATGTACTGGTTTAAAATCCAAAATAGAAATTATATTTTGATGATTCCATTTGAAATCATCCATTCAATTCCTTTAAGAAATTCTGAATCAGATAACATTCCATCAGACCACCACTTTGCATTGTTTCGTAGCCACTCAGGAATATTACTTTGAGATGTTTCTTGTGTAGTAATATTCCTTGGAACATCAATCACATTTTCTTTAATTAGATATTCTAATCCAGTTGCAAAGTCTGAATCATTAATTTGTCCATCAGCCCACCATTTTGCATTGTTTTTAACCCAATCAGGAACAATTGGCTCAGGCACACCTACTGAAATTGTACCTATCATCCAAGGATGAAGTGTACAATAATAGTCAAAAATACCCTGATCTTCAAATTTGAAGGAAAATTTTTCTCCACTTGCTACAATTCCACTATCAAAACTGCCTGAAGCTCCAATATCAGGCGTACCAGAAGTTACTGTATGAGCAGAACTATCGTTGTTAATCCACAATACGACTTGGTTAGGTTCAACATTAAGTGAAGAAGGAATGTAACAAGAATCATTTGTTTCACATCCTGGAAGAGATGAGCCTATTGCAATATCTACAAAATGATCACCTGAAAGTGCTTCTGCAGGTTCAGAAACTTTGAATGAAAATTCTCCTGAAGTATCAAAGTTGTTTACATTTGAAATTCTTACAAGTACAGAACCAGTTTGTTCAAAATTTATTTGAACTGAATCAGTACCATCATATGCATCCAACCCTTTTTTTGATTCTATAATTTTTCCATTTAGAAATATATCAAGATCATATACATTTTGTTGTATCAATGTGTTAGTAATGGGATCATGAAATTCAATATGTAATGTAACATCATTACCAGGATTAATTTGTCCCTTTGGTGTTAATGACAAATGAAATTTCCAATCTTCTTCAGTAGATAATAAAATTACTTTATCCCCATCTTCTAATGAAGCATCTTTCTTTTGAACATCTCTTTTTTTACCTGATTCAATTCCAAAGATCATTTTATCATTTTGTTCTGAAGGAATTTCATCAAATAGTTTGAGAAGTTTTTTTGATGAAAGTAAAAAATGGACTACAATTTCTTCGTCACCAGAACGATCAATTGTTCCAAAAAAAGAAATGTCATTTACAGTTAATAGAATTTCATGGTTATTGAAAACATCTACTGTTTTTGGAATATAGTATTCGGCATGAACAAATGGAATTGATTCAATAAAGTCTTTGTCCCAATTAAATGGCATTTGAGCTGTAAGTTTTTTGTCATTACTATCATAATGAAATTCTTCAATCTTGTCAAAGTATGTAGCAAATATCAGATCATGTGTAACGTTGTTAATTTCTGTAGAAAATGGAATGAATTCCCCCATAGTAAACAAAATCTGAAAAGTGGTATCTTTACCTGAAACAGGCTCAGAATTGATTGATAAAATAGTGATATTTACATCAACTAAACCTCCTTCCAAAAATAATGGTACTTCAATTGTCAGAGGAGAGTGATTTGAGGCTAACCAGGAGCCATTTTGAGTAATTTCACCTGAGAAATTCAAATTTTGACTAGGCACAATTAATGTCTCTAGTTTTTCATCAGGAGTAAAGGCCTTAAAGTCAACAAGCAAGTTTTTTTGTCCATCAAAAATCTCAATTTCGTATTCTATTCCAGAAACTACTTGTCCAGTATCGTCATTAGTGGTAGTAATATCAAAATTGATTTGACTTTCATCGCCTTCTAAAATAGAAGGATTTGTTTCTAATTTGATTTTAAAATAATTTTGATTAATAAAAAGAACATCACTTTCCTCACTACCTGAACCACCTGCAAATGTAATTTGTGAAAAACCAATTGCAAAAATAATTAAAAAAAATACAAGAAAAGATTTTGTATGCATAATAATCATTTAATTGATAATTATTTTAATGTAACAAAAATTTCTATACTTTGATTAATCCTGAGGAAACTAAATATTGAATTCCATTTGCAAATTCAACATCAGTCAGATGACCTTCTGACCACCAGGATGCATTATTTTTAACCCACATTGGAATTGATGTAATGTTTGTATCATCTTCAACATTTGCATCAGATGTTGGAACAGTTATAATATTTTGTTGAACTAGATATTCAATTCCTTTAGCAAAGTCAGGATCATTGATTTGTCCATCAGACCACCATGCAGCATTCTTCTTTACCCAACTAGGAATATCAATGTCAGCAGAAACTGGAGTTATACCTATCGTTGGTGTTTCGATATAGGTTTCAGTATCAGGATTAATTGAGAAATCATATCCACTATCTAAAACTAAAGATTTTGTAATAATATCAAGTCTATCAAGTGTTGAATAGGGTTTTGGCAGAGTAAGGTCTTCATATTCGATGTAAATTGTGTCACCAGATGAAACTCTTAGTTTATTTTCTGCTTGAGATGAATCAACAGTAGTCATAAAAAATTGTCCAGGAAGATAATTGATATGGTGAGGATGTTCATAACCTACAAATTCAATAGGTGTATTTCCCGCCTCAAAACTGCCATGTCTAGGAACAACTTCTTTTAAAATTGCTTCAGGTGCAACTTGGAATGAAAAATTTACTTCTTGTCCTCTACCAAATACATCAGTAAATACAATTTTTGCTGAACCACGTTGATCAAAGCGTATTGGTTCCACGCCTTGTCCATCACCAGCATATCTATGTTTTCTTGATTCAATTAATTCTCCATTAAGATAAACATCCATGTTATAGGAAAGACCCATCTCATGAATGTCTGTTAATCCATCATGTACCATTAAATTCAAATCATAATCTTGGTTAACTCCTAGTACACCACCTGGTTCTGTCCAAAAGTAGGTTTTCCATTCTCCATCAGGAGTATATTTTGTAAGTGAGCTTGCTGCAGGTTCAGTCAAATGAACATCATTAAAGTCATCTTCAAAAGTAGCATGTTCCATATCTTTTACAAATTGGACGCCAACATGAATTCCAGTTCGATCAGAATCAGAATAAACTTTGACATAATTTGTGAAAAAGTCTACATGATGTGTCCAAAGATCATTATCTCTAATGAAAAATGTTACATGTTCATCAACATCATAAACATCTTTATCAAACTGAACTTGGCCAATTTGCCATCCATAATATGCAGATTGTATAACAGTAACATCTTCATTGGCTTCCCATGAAACACTAACTCTTCCATCTTGTGGACTCGTAGCAATCATTGCAGCACGATCATGTGAAGAAGTGTCTTGAATGGTCATTGTCATTCCTTGACCCATAACCATTTGCATTTTCATTACATCTCTCATAGTCATTCCAGAGGTGTTAATAGTAGATTTGAAAGTATCATGTACAACAAAATTTGCTTCTCCTGTTAGCTTGATTACTCCCATGAATACCCCAGTATCAGGTCCTGTTTCATTAAATACAAGATTATTAACTCTAGCAGTATCAGTGTAAACATCTATTGGGTTATCAGAAGTACCAATTCTTTCAACCTTATCACTATCTTCATTCCAACCTGGAGCATAAACTAAAACATTAATTCTATCTGTCCAACCAATACCCTCGTATCGTTCATTACAATCTTGCATAGTAAAGGTTTCATTAGAACAGAACATCATTATAATTCCAGTTGATTTTTTTACATTAGTAAAACCTGAATCAGAAAAAGCAGATTGGACAGGAATAGAAGTAATTAAAACTGCCACAAATACAGAAATTGCAATTAACTGAAAATTAATTTTCATATAATAAATTGGGTAAAATTTTAAATAAATAACAAATGGTTCATTCGAAGAATGTACCAGTTTATCTTTTATTTTATTTTGATTTGACAAGAATGGAAATTTTCATTCCATTTTGAATGACCAACAAATCTTTTTGATTCAAATTCTTTAAGATCAACAAATGTAGTGCTAGTTTTTCCCATAATACCACCATTGTTATCTAAAAATGATATTATTAATTCAACTTGAGTACGTTTTACACTATCATTATGATATTGGCCTGAAATTGTCACCAGTCCAAAATCGTCACGAATACATGAAAAATTTTCTATGCCTTGAATTACAGAATCTTCTAGTTCAATAGATTTTGGTATGATTTGAATTTCATTAAGAGATTCACGTGAATTTTTATCTAAATTCTCTTTCTGCAATACATTATGTAGATTAGAGTTTAAGTAATCATTTTTGTAAAAACTGATTTTTTTCAAAATTTCACTGGTAAATCTACTGGTAGGCTCAGTTTCACCTAATATTAGATCTTCAATATCATAATTGTAATGCTCTCCATGCTTATCAAATATGATAATGTGTACAATCAAGTTATCATAGATACAAGAAGTGATTGCGCCTTCTGAAGAATAATTGAATAAACATTCAGAATTTGTATTTGGTTTTCCATTAAGATATGCTGAATCAAAGATTTTTTGTTTATCTCTATTCTCAAAAGAATTCCAGTAATTTTCTAAATCATTTTGATTGTTAAATTCTGATATCTGCATAACTAATGTAGGTACTTTGAATTTGTAAAAAATTGGTTCGTATACTCTAGTTATATCATTGAATGTGATTTTTACAGAATCCACAACTCCCTCTTTTTCCTCAAACTCATATTCAGTTGAAAAAAGTCTCCATTTGGTTTCTTTAGTAATATTCAAAATCTCTTCATCATTTAACAAGTATTTTTCTAAACTTGATTGAAAAGTTTCATCCTTTGAAAAAATACTTTTTTCAGGATTATATTCCAGATATCCAACTTCTCTCAAGTAATGTATTGTTCTAAGAAACTGAAGATCAGTTATTTTTCCATCAATCCACCACTCGGCTCTATCTTTTACCCAATATGGAATTAATTCAGAAGTTTTTTCTTCATAAAGTTCTGGAATATCTTCTATTACGGTTTTTGCAACATTTTTTAAAATTTCTTTAGATTCTATTTCATCAGGTAAAATATTATTATCAAGGACATTTTGAATTAATGCTAAAAATTCAGAATCTGAAATTTGACCATCTATCCAGATTAAAGTAGATTGCCTTACCCATTCAGGAAATACTTTTTGCTCAACATTTTGTCCAAAAGCCTGACTTTGAAAGGAAATTAGAATTAAGAAAATTGTAATTCCCAATAATGAATTAATTTTAAAGTTCATTATCTAAAAACCTCTTTTGAGAATTTTGACAAAGTGTTCTTGAAATCATCATCATTTGAAACATACTTTGCATATTCTACACTTCCACAAAGCAAGAGCCAATCTTTTACTTGGTCATATGTATTTGATTTTGAATTCCTTAGAATACTTAGTAATTCAAGATTTGTCATTTCCTTATAGATTCCCATATTTTGAGAATAATAGTATCTGATTGCTTGACTGAGAACTTCAAAAGCCTCTTTTCTGTTGTTGTTTTCATACAGATTTTGAGATTTGTTTATCATATCTTGTGTTAATTCTCTAAAATCACTTTGGGGTTTTGATACCTGTATTAGTGGTTCTTGAGGTTTTCTTTCCAATAATTTTTTGTGCATAAGATATCCAAATACTGCCAATGCAACAAACACTGGAATAATCAAGAGTAATGAAATGTCTTGCAAGTTTTGTGTAGGTAAAATTCCTTGTAGGGGATTACTCTGTAATGAATCACGAATATGTCTTGTATTTTCGAATTTTGGTTTTTCAAATTTGAAATTATCAAATATATTTTCAGATTCTCTTGTAGGTTGAGAAATAGCAATACCAGAAGGTGGAAGTTTTTCACCAGACATAATACCATCAAATAGTTGTGAAGTTTGTTCTGAGAATGCATTGATCATTCTTTCTTGAATTTGTTCTTTGTTTAGTAACAAATAGTTTGGAGCGTATTCTCTGAGATCAAATTCACCCTCACCACTTCTTATAGCTTCATCCATTAGTTGTCGTCCTAATGTGAATTCTTTAGGAGAAAAGATATCATTTGGGATATCCTCCAAGTTATCCATGTTGTAACCACGTTCAAGCACAAAAAGTTCCAGATTTGAATTTGGATTATAATCAAGTGATTGTCCTTTTATTAGATATCTACTATCACCTATAGGATCTAGTAGAGCTTCTGCGATTTGGACATAGCCATCAGAGAACCTATCATAATATTTTATTTTATGTTGAAAACTTTCTTGTCTAATATCACGCTGTTCTATTAATACACCATTAAGAATTTGACCTTCTTCTGAATCAATTGTAATTTTGTACTCACCAATTGAATATTGGTTGCTAGTAATGAATTTATCATAAATTGGTTTTGTGTTTTTATCTGTAAGTTCCTCAATACTTGAAATGATTTCAGTTTCTTGTGATGTGATACTTTGTTTATCGATTTGACCTTCAACTAACCAATCCATTTGAATTTGAGTATCATCTGCATGTGCTACATTTACAAGAAAAACAAATGACAATAAAAAAATAATAATTTTGAATTTGAATAATTTATGAAAATTCACAGTAAAATCACTCAAAAATTTAGAAAAACAAAATGATCATCTAAAATACAGATTAGGTTCAATTCTACTTTGAAAAGTAAAATTTTCCTTTAATCGAGATTGGTTCATTCGAAGAATGTACCAGTCTGCTATTAATTCAAAAATTTGTTCATTAAGACATGGCATTAAGAGAAAATCATATTGATTATTCAGTATCAAATGAAAAAATCAAAGATCTTGGGATAGAGGCTCAAAAATATGCTGAAAAACTTGATAGTGTTCTTGATGAATCACACAAAGTTATCATAGGACAACACGATGCATTACAAAAAATTCTCATCTCAATAATTTCTGATGGGCATGTTCTTCTTGAGAGTGTTCCAGGTTTAGCAAAAACATTGATGGTAAAAACAATGGCACAAATATTCAATGTTAAACATGTAAGAATTCAATTTACACCAGACTTACTTCCAGCAGATATTCTAGGAACAAAAATTTACAAGAATGCTTCAGGATCTTTTGTAACACAAAAAGGACCAATCTTTCATAATTTTGTGCTAGCTGATGAAATCAATCGTGCACCTCCAAAAGTTCAATCAGCTTTACTTGAAGCAATGCAAGAAAGAAATGTAAGTATTCATGGAGATACATATGAATTAAAAAAACCATTTTTAGTTTTAGCTACACAAAATCCAATTGAAAATGAAGGAACATACAAACTTCCTGAAGCTCAAGTTGATAGATTTGCTTTAAAAATTTTAATTGACTATCCATCAAAACAAGAAGAACTTGAAATTATTGAAAGAAATTCATCTCAACAGACAAACTCAATTAACTCACTAATCTCTCCAGATGAAATAATTGAAATTCAAAAGTTTAATGAAAAAATTTATGCGGATAAAGTAATTACAGAATACATTGCAGATATTGTTAATGCAACTAGAAACCCAAAAGATTATGATTTAGATTTAGAAAACATGATAGAGTTTGGAGCATCACCTAGAGCATCAATTTGGTTGATGAGAACTGCAAAAGCAAATGCTTTACTTAATGGAAGAGGATTCATCATTCCTGAAGATGTCAAAGCTGTTGCACATGAAGTTTTACGACATAGAATAATTTTGACATTTGAGGCAGAAGCTAACGGAATCAATTCAGACAAAGTAATTGACTTTGTTTTAGAAAAAATCACGCCTCCTTAGAGATGACTGAACTATCTGAACTTCTAAAACAGGTAAAAAACCTGGAAATTAAGACTAAAAATTTAGTTGAAGGTATGGATTCTGGTGCCTACAGGTCACGATTTAGAGGTGGTGGAATTGAATTTTCTGAAGTACGAGAATATGCTGCAGGAGATGACGCACGAAGAATAGATTGGAATGTTTCTGCAAGATACAATGATCTTTTTGTAAAAGAGTTTGTTGAAGAAAAAGAACTCAATGTCTATGTAGTAATTGATTTGTCTGCAAGTAATGATTTTGGTTTTATCAAAAGTAAAAAAGAACTTGGGTTTGAAGTAGCAGCTTCATTGATGTTTTCTGCACTAAAGAATAATGATAGAGTTGGAATGGGATTATTTACAGATACGCTTGAAAAATTCATTCCAGCAAAA
>Ga0233434_1003204_pt1 | contig 13539 bp, 7 predicted proteins | sample SI_122_August201_4_FD_182738 | JGI IMG/M metagenome (GOLD analysis project Ga0233434, IMG submission 182738) | Seawater microbial communities from Saanich Inlet, British Columbia, Canada - SI_122_August2016_120_MG | ecosystem: Environmental > Aquatic > Marine > Inlet | place: Canada: British... | reverse complement strand
GAGAAAAACCTGAAAGATATCTTTCTAAAGGCTCTAGGTTTTCAACTAAGAACTTTATTGGAAAAAGAATCAACATAGCTTCTGAAATTGGTAATTTTACCCCTGAGATGATTGAAAATCAGAAAGCACTTGTAGGAGCTGAATTACAAAACACAGAAAGAAAAAATGATAATGCAGAAAGATTCTTCGACCCAACACGATTTGTTTTTCTATATACGACAAATTCACTAGGGGATATTTATTCAAAGATTAATGATTACTCTGTGATCACTAGGTTTCAATTTTTGATATTTAGAAATCAATTAGATGAATCAAAAACTAATGGTCAATGGTTTGATAAATTTTTCATTGATGACCATGATAAACAATCTTCAATAGACACTATTGTGGATATTGTAATCAATTATAAAAAAAATCAAGAGTCAGGGAAAATACCAAAAACAAAATGGTCAAACATAGCAGAAACTAAAATAATTTTAGATGAAGAAATGCCTAAAGAAGATAAATATTTCAGAGATGGAAGAATTATTGTACGAGAAGGCACTAAAATTACTATTAGTGAAATCAAAAAAGACTTTGAATCTTTTGTTGGATATACAATTAGAGAGCAAGAACTAGGGTACATCCTAAAGAAGAATGGTTTTAAATCAAATCACAGTAATGGCATCACAGTTTTTAAAGGAAGGAGTTTTGCTACTGCAAAAGATAAGGGTCAAACAACAGTTGTTTAATCCATAAAACCGCCTACTCATGTTGTGTAATTCATTATTTTATGCCTAAATTAGATAAAAAGATGATAATATTTCCATGTCTAACCAAGTGACAGTAGTGATACTTTCTTAGTTTCTTGGTGTGAGAATTTGTAATCTTTCTTTGATGTATCTTAGACCTTATCTGATGGAATAAGATTAGTAAAAACTGTCACTGTTGTCACTGTATTGTATTGTCCTAGTTAGCATTGACTAATTAGGATTAATTATGACTAGAAAAACTAAACTAATTCTTTAAGATTAAATTTTTTTCAAGCAAGTCTTTGTCTTATATTATCATATGCTTATACGCTTTGTTGACTGAACTTTCCATTTGTAGTATAGTGACACGTTCAATAATGGAGGTTGTGTAAAAATAAAATCTCATTTCCTTCCAGATATTTCAATTCGTTATAATATGTATAGTGGATCTTTGATTAGTTCTGTTTCAAATACAAGAAGAGATTGGAATCTTATTTCATTCAATGTTAACTCATTGAATACATTACTCACTTCAAAATATACAATTCCTATTTCAGATGAACTGTGGGAGAACAGACATTACATTCAACAAACAAGAAGTTGTAATCATTGTCATACAAAGAAGTACAAAACAATAACCAATGAAGAAGGTAATACTTCTAAAGAATACTATGAAGCAAGAACAGAAGTTCCTACAAAAGATATCAAAATCTTTGATGAAAGATTAGATTATGTAGTTTCAATCTTAATGAAATCAAAAACAAGGAAAGCTTGGGTTTGTCCTCAGTGTAGAGAAATTAATTTGATTACAGAGACTCCAAGAACCAATAAAGAATATCAGAGTAATGCCACCTTTGGAGTTATCTATGAAAAGCCAAAGTATAGTCTATCTGTTAGGGCAAGTTATGACCGACTCTGTATGTTATGGCTAACTTGCTTTTTGAGAGAAATCGACATGGGATTAATGGCATTTCAGAAGGAGTACTTTGAACAACATCAATCAGGTATGAAGGAGGATATCAAACCGATATCTCATGATATATGACTGAGTATATTCAGAATAATCATTTTGAGGCTCAAAAACCAATAGGAAAACCTTCAGTCATTACATGGCAAGGAGTCAGAATGGTTAGGTCTCATTCAATCCAAGCAGTTGCTAAGGAGATTATCAATATGTCTGCAAATCAGGAAATGGTTTCCATAAATGCCATTGGTAAGCAAAGTACAGGTAAGACAGAACTGCTCAAAACAGTTTCTCACTTAATCCACAAACACGCCAAAATCCCATACCAGATTTCTTACTTTGGAAAAGAAGAAATGTTGAATCTTGAAGAAACTGTAAAAGGTCTTAAACCAATAAACCAATTAATTATTTTTGATGATATAGCTTTTTTGAAAGCTTCGGCAACTAACAAACAGATTGATCAAATCCAACAAGTTCTTTCAATCATAAGACATCTTCCTGGGGGTCAAGATGTAAAGATCATCTTAATGAAATCCTTCCAATATACAAAAGCAATTCCACCATTCTTGAGACAAAATGATTTTACTTTTGTAAGTTCAGTTGATGATAACGAAATTGATAACCTAACTGTATTACTTGGAAAGAAATACTATTCAAAAATTAAACAATTAAAATTCTTGAGAGCTCAAGGAGCTATGGGAGAAGAAGGTAAATCTAATTTTGTTTTTGAGATGGGTGGTGGAAAAAGAGTCATCTATGGTTGGCAAAAACCATTTCTTCCATACATTTACATTTCAGGTGTAGGTTGCAGAATAATTTGTTCACCTCTTCGCCAATGGATTGATCCTGTTTGTAATGAATGTGCTGGAATTAATAATGAATCTCAAGATGAATCAGGAGATGTAAAAAATGTAATTGCAGATTTTATTTCTAAATTTAAAGATGGTAATGTTGTCAGAACTGCTGTAAAAATAAAATTAATCCAACAAGGAATCAATGCCTTTTCTCCTAGAATAGTTCAAGCAGTAAAATACATTGAACGTATGCAACAAAAAAAACTTGTAAGTGTTGAAGCATTAGCTTCTGAATTAGAAATAACACCAACTAATACTCTCTTATTTCCAGATAAACAACCTTTCAATTGAATAATTTTTTGAGAAGAATATTTGTTGATGACCTATTATGTATCATATAACGTATGTATGATCTATTTTGAATTTTGATTAAATTATAATCAATAATGTTCTCGGATGTAATTATATGCTTTATCAAATAATTCTTCATCATCTGATAATTTATGATCATATAAAATTCGATATAATTTTTGTTGAATCAATTTTGTTCCATGAGATGTATTTTGCCAACCATCATAACGTTCCTGTGTAATGATTTCATCTATCTCATCTATGATTTTTTTAATCTCATCTGAAGGTGTGTTTGCTTTTTCAAAAATTCTAGTTAGTGTTTTTCTCTCTGTATCCTCTACAATGGCTTTAGTTTCTTTTTCAATTGCTATGACTGATCTTGCCAAATCAATTAATCCTTTCAAATATTCTTTGTTATCAATTAATTTCTGATTATATTTTCCTCTAAGCTCTTCTAGTTTTTCAGCTATTACTATGAATCTAGGATTATTCCTATCACGATTTATTCTTCGTGTGATTTTAATTTCAATGGATTTAGGATCATATCTTTGCAACCCTTCCTTAATTTTTCGAATTACTTCTTCATCCATAACTAAAACTTCCAAGTCATCACGAAGAGTGACATCAATATTATCTTGGATTAATTTTTCTGTTTTAGGTCCCAATTTCTTCCAAATCCGTGCATTACCTCCTTTAGAAGGGGCAATCGAATTGTAAATTTGATATAATAATTTGTAATCTTTTACCATCTGTGAATTGGTATATCGTGGATGTAACATCTCCCAAAATTTATTCAATATTACAAAATCTGTCGCAAATGATTCTTTTCGAAGAAGGCTGCTTGAAGTATCCTCTTTTACTTCTAAACATTCTTGAGCCGCACTCAATAATTCAAATCCTTCTAATTTTCGATCTAGAGTTACAAAATAACTCATCGCCCTTTTGAGTATATCTGGTAGTTCTTCTGCCAGTTTCTCTAAACTTTTTACGACGTTCGAAATTTTCTCATAATCATACGTTAATGCCTTTGAAACGTTATCAAAGACACCAATGTAATCTACAATCAATCCGTTTAATTTTCCAGGAGATGGTCTGTTGACTCTGCATACTGCCTGAAGTAACCCTTGATCCTTGAGCATTTTATCTAAATACATGACTTGTAAAATGGGAGCGTCAAATCCACGCATCAATTTCTGAGTTACTATGAGTATTTTGAGAGGATGACGTGGATTGTTGAATTGTTTTTGAATTTCATTTAATTCTTCACGAGTTTTATCAAATCTTTCATACCAATCTTCGGGGTCACCCTTACTCAAAGTCATTACAACTTCTGAGGATTCTTTTGGGAATATTTGGTCAATCGCATCTTTGTATTTCACACATGCCTCTCTGTTATGAGCAACAATCATTCCTTTGAATCCTGAGGGATCTATGTTTTCTATAAAATGCTCTATCATTTTTTTGGCTTTTTTATCAATCGTATTTTTTGATATTAGAAATTGATGTAATCTAGCAGCTTTAGTTGCAATAATTGATTCTTCACTTTCTGTAGCACCTGTTTTAATTAATGCATATGCCTTTTCAAAAGATGCTTTATCAAATTTGTATTCTGCAGGTACCGTTTCAAAATTGATTTGTAGTGTAGTGTGATCTTCAACTGATTCTTCAAAAGAGTAACGATGTAGATATCTTGCTTCTCCATCTTCTTTTGCACCAAATGTTAAAAACGTATTCCTATTTGCTTTGTTTACTGGAGTTCCAGTTAATCCAAAGAAGAATGCATTAGGTAATGCTTCTTTCATATATTCTCCAAGATCACCTTCTTGAGACCTATCTGCTTCATCAACTAAAACTATGATGTTGTCTCTATCATTAAGAACTCCTTGAGATTCTCCAAATTTATGAATAGTTGTGATGATGACCTTTCGAGTATCCTGTTTGAGTAATTTTTTTAACTCCTCTCTAGAATTGGCAGGAATTGTATTCGGTACATTTGCTGCATTAAATTTTCCAGATATTTGTGTATCCAGATCAATTCTATCTACAACTATAATGATTGTAGGATTTTCTAATTTTTCCTCATATCTTAATCGCATTGCAGCTAAAATCATTAGTAATGATTTTCCTGAACCCTGAAAATGCCAAATCAGTCCTCGCTTTATTTTATTTTCAATTACTCTTTGAACAATTAGATTTGTAGCCTCATATTGAGGATAACGCGCAATCATTTTGATTTTTTTGGCATCTGGTGATGTACTGAATATGGTATACCATTGCAGCATTTCTAAAACTGTAACTCTATTGAAAAGCGATTCAATTGTTTCGTCCATATCTGCTAATTTTGAAGTCTCTCGATCTTTTTTCTTCCAGGGTTCCCAGAAATCCTCCCAAGAGTTTCCAACTGCTCCATACCATAGCTCTTTTCCCTCAGTAGCCGCACTGAATACATTTGATGCAAATAGTTCTGGAATATTAGATTCATAATCTTCAGATACTTGAATGGCCCCATCTGCCCATGTTTGGGATTCTCTAACTGGCGATTTCGTTTCTATGTCTACTAATGGAATTCCATTGATAAATAAAATAATGTCTGCACGTTTCGTTTTACCTGTACTAGATGATTTTATCGAATATTCTTTGGTAACTTGGAATGAGTTTTTATGAATATCATCAAAATTAATTAATTTGATTGGAATGTCTTGATTGTTCTTACCGTATCGCATAGTTTTATCTCCTTTAAGCCATTTTGAAAATTCTTCATTTGCATTTACAAGACCATTTTGTGTCGAATGAATAATTTTATCTAATTGATAGAGTATTTCGTCTTCTCTTTCTGGATGTTCTTTAACTGCAGGATTAAATTCTTGTAATTTTTTCCTAAGCGTCTGTTCCAATAGAATATCTGTTTCTTTTCTTTGGATCTTTTTGGGATCCAAATAATCCCATTTTAAATTGGGAGTTTCTCTTTGTAAAATTTTTAGAATATATTCTTGAATGGTGTTTGCTTCAGTTAATGTCAATTGATATTCTCCCTCGACGCAAATTTTGAATTAAGAATCACATTTTGCATTGAATAAAGATTAGTTAAATGAGATTGCTGTTCCAAAATTTGTTTATATATCGATAATAAAATTTGAGAAATTTTTTCTTGTTCTGGCAATGATGGCAGAGGAATCTTGATCTTTTTTAAATCCTTTTTAGATAACCCATATACCGAGATTCCATTCACATAACTAATTATTTGATTTTTCACAAATGGCATTGATGTTAAAAATGCTTGAAAATCTAACGATACACTTTCCTCAATATTGCGAAGCGCAATAGTATGTAAACCTGCAACTATTTTTTTATTCTTAACATTTTTTAACAAAACACTCGCGCCTGATCCTTCATAATCTTCAGATGCGTCTACAAGAACAATATCGTCTTCTTTTAGTAATGGGAGATTTTTAACTTTGGTTTTAGAAATATATGGAATTTCATCAGAATCACAATCAAGAAAATATTTCCACTTTTGATGAATGTCCCCATAATGAATATACTGTATGTCTCCAGTATCTTCTAAATCACTTCTAGGGTTTGAACCTGTAATGAGAAATTCAAACAATTCGTCAAAAGTTTTGTTCTCCCAAGATTTAGGAATTTCAATTTCTTTTTCATATAACCATGGAATTTTTTTGAAATTTTTATGTCCAATCCCTTTTGTTAATAATGATTCACGCTTAGAAACATAATATTTTTGAGTTTTTTGTATCAATTTATCTAAACAATCGATTGAGTTTTGAATTGACCATAAAGTTTCTTTAATTTGTAATTGTTCTTTCTCTGAAGGTAGTACAAATTCAAAATCTGCCAAATCCCGCCATCGCACATAAGGATTTGTTGAACCTACTGATCGTTTTACTGCATGTTCTGTAAATTTTTCTAATCTTACAATAAATGGTAACAATCCGTCAACTAATCCATTCTGTTTTGAATTTAATACTAATGTTGTATTTGAACAAATTCCATCAAATGTTACGATACCTGTTTTTCTTAGATATGCCCTACGAGTACCAAACAACACTTGTCCTTTTAAAAATTTTCTGTGAAATGCAGAACCAATTACATCTTTAGATTTTTCTATATCTCCAAACCTTGTGATGTGTAAAAGTTTAGATTCTAAATGTTCTCCAGCAACATAGTTTGTTAGACCATTTTTTATGGGTTCATATTCATTATCTTTTCCAACTTCTACAAAATCTCCGAATTTTACTTTTTGGGCTTTCATCAATTATTCACTTTTAGTTCCGCTTTAATTTTAGATAGTGATAATGCCAAGTTTTTGGATGATTTTTTCCATTCTAAGACGGTATCCAACAAAGAAAGATTTTTTGTTTTCTTTTTCTTTTTAATATATAATGATAAACTAAGAAGAAAATTATTTTTCTTTATTTCTTCATAATCTGCAACGTAAGATATTCCTTTAATGACACCAAAATCATCAAATATTTTAGAAATAAATTCTATATTTTTCTCTGAAAGATAATTTTTATGTCCAGAACGTTCTACTTGTTCAAGCGCATCTATGAATAGAACTTTATTTTTACGTTCTTGTTTTTTATTTTTTCTTAATACTACTATACAAGATTCCATACTAGCATTATAAAATAAATCTGGTCCTAAACCAATAACTGCTTCCAATTTATCATCTTTGATTAGATTTTCTCGTAGTTTTTCTTCACCATCTCTGAACAATACGCCATGAGGAAAGAGTATTGTTGCACGGCCTTTTTTACTCATTGAAACTACGATATGTTCTAAAAATGCAAAATCTGCTTTTCCTTGAGGTGGTGTACCGTAAATATTTCTATTATATGGATCTTGTTCCCATCTACTTTGGTTCCATTTTTTAATTGAGTAGGGAGGATTAGCCAAAATAACATCAAATTCTTGTAGTTTATCCCCTTTCAGAAAAACAGGATTTTCTAAAGTATCCCCTTGTTTGATTTTTGCATCTTCATAACCGTGAAGAAGTGTATTCATCCTTGCAATTCCTGAAGACACTACATTTTTTTCTTGGCCAAAAATAGAAAGGGTTCTAAAATTTTTTTTTGATCTTTTTAAATAATTTATACATTCAAGTAACATTCCGCCTGTTCCACATGTTGGATCATATATTGATTCATTTGGTTGTGGCTTTACAATTTTTGCCATTAATGTAACTACAGTCCTATTTGTGTAAAATTCCGCAGCAGTATGTCCTGAATCATCTGCAAATTTTTTTATTAAAAATTCATATCCGTTCCCCATTTGATCATCAGGAACTCTAGATATGGATAATTTTTCAGTTGAGAAATGTTCAATTAAATCAATAAGAGTTTCATCTGATAACCTCTCTTTATATCCCCAATTTGCATCCCCAAATACATCATACAGTGTGTCTGGATTCGCCTTTCCTATCTCTTGCATTGATTTTTGAATTTTTATTCCTAAATTTTTTGTAATTTTTCTAAGATCTTCCCAATGACATCCTTCAGGAATTTTAAATCTATGATTGATGGGGTTGCTTGCAAATTTTTCATCATTAGTTTCTTCTAAAAGGATTTGATATTCTTCATCGAAGACATCTGAGAGTCTTTTGTAGAAAAGTAGTGGGAAAATATATACTTTATAATCTCCAGCATCAATTTTATTTCTTAAATACTCTGCGCATCCCCAGAGATATGATTCCAATTTTTGTTGAGTTAGTTTAGTATACGTCATAGTAATTTTTCCTTTTGTAGAATTCTTTCAACTTCTAATTCTGATTTCTCAAATGCTTCGATTGAAGTTTTCAAATCAGATGAAGTTTGTTTTAACGTAATATTTTTTTCTTTTTGTTTAGGTTCAATGTATCTAAAAACAGATAGATTCCAGTCTTGTTTTTCTATATCGGATAGTTTTACAATTTTTGAAAAATGTTGTTTATCTTTACGGTTCTGGTAAAGTTGTAAAATTTCATTCACATGATTTTCTCTTAAATAATTCTGTGCTCTTCCTGGTTGATATATTTCTGAAGCGTTAATAATCAATACATTTCCTTTTTCATGTTTTAATTTTTTATGTTTGAATATTAAAATACAAGGCGCGATTGATGCACCATAAAAAATATTCGAACCCATTTGAATAATTGCTACCAAATAATCATGTTTTTTTATTATATTTTCACGAATAGTCTTTTCAGTTCCTCTATACAATACTCCTCGAGATAACACTACTCCCACTCTACCTGTTTTTTCTTTCATTGATGATAACATATGTTGCACCCATGCAAAGTCTCCGTAACTATTTGGTGGAAGTCCTGCGAATGCTCGTCCATAGGGGTCATTTTTCCATAACTCATAACCCCATTTTTTTAAGGAGAATGGGGGATTTGCTAAAACAACATCAAACTTTGCAAGAGACGGTCCATCTAAAAATTGGGGCTTTCGAAGTGTATCTCCCCGCTTTATTTGAAAATCATCTAACCTATGCATGAATAAATTGATTCTTGCAATAGATGATGTACTAAGATTAGATTCTTGACCATAAAGTTTTGTTTTTCTCCAATCTTGATTTTTTTCTTTAATTTGATTTATCGCTTCAATTAACATTCCACCTGTACCACATGCCGGATCATAAATGGTCTCTGTATCTTTTGGATCAAGTATTTTTGTTATTAATGCAGTAATGCTTCGTGGTGTATAAAACTCACCTGCCTTTTTATTTGATAAATCTGCAAACTTTTTTATTAAATATTCATATGCTCTTCCTAATTTGTCCGTTGAAAGTTCAGAATTAGATAGATTGACTTTGTTAAAATGTTCAATTAAGTCAATCATTAATTTGTCTGAAAGTTTACCCCAATTGGTATCTCCAAAGATGTCATACAGTGTGTCTGGATTTGTCTTTTCAATTTCCAGAAATGATTTTATTAATTTTTGACCTAATTGTTTTGTTTGTTTTCTTAGGTCATTCCAATGACTTCCTTTAGGAATTTGAAATCTATGATTGATGGGGTTGCTTGCAAATTTTTCATCATTAGTTTCTTCTAAAAGTTGTCGATATTCATCATCAAAGACATCTGAGAGTCTTTTGTAGAAAAGTAGTGGAAAGATATATGCTTTAAAATCTGAAGCATCGATATTTCCTCTTAGATAATCACATGCCTCAAAGAGATATGTTTCTAAATTGAATTCTTTACCTTCTTGACTGCTAAAACTACGTCTAAAATTTTTGTTTGATTTTTTTTTGTCAGATTTTAAATTTTTTTCCATGGTTGTTTTGTCTGACACATTAAATTGCTATATTGAGTTCTATTTTACGCCTTTGATGACAAATGAAATTGGAAATCAGAAGATCATTGAAATATTTGAATAAAATCTAATAAAATATGATATTATGTGTATTGAGTTATCTTAACTAATGGAATTAAACTCGTCACAGCAATTAGCAGTAGAATACAACAAAGGCCCACTTCTAGTCGTAGCAGGTCCTGGCAGTGGTAAAACCAGAGTAATCATTGAGAGAATTTTACATCTAGTAAATTTAGGAGTCAAACCTGAGGAAATACTCTGCCTTACTTTTACCAAAAAGGCAACAGAAGAAATGTCTCAGAGATTAGAGAATCAGGATATTTCGGATGTACAAATCAATACTTTTCACTCTTTTGCAAAATCAATCCTAGAAGATAATGTACTAGAATCTGGTGTAAACATATCATCAGGAGTTATCAAACGTTCAGCACAATTGGCATGGGGTCTAAAAAATATAGATTCATTTGATTTCCAACATGTCGCTATTGGAAATAATGCAGAAGATCTTATCCGTTCAATCATCGATGGTATTAGAACATTCAAAGATGAATTAATCTCACCTGAATCATTAAAAAAATATCTAGATTCAAAAGAATCTCAAGAATTAGAAGAAGATGAACAAGACCTAATTAATCGTCTAATTGATTTGTATAAAGTCTATGTAAAGTATCAGGAATTTTGGGGTGCAAAAAGTGTAATTGATTTTAATGACATTATAGTGGAAGCAATTAATCTGGTAAAAACTAGACCGTTAATACAACAAAAATTACAAAAAAAATACAAACACATTCTAGTTGATGAATTTCAAGACAATAACTTTGCACAACTAGAACTAGTCAAATTAGTTTCAGATAATGGTAATGTAACTGCAGTTGGAGATGATGATCAATCAATATTTAGATTTCAAGGAGCATACATGAAGAATTTTAATGACTTTGAAGAATATTTTAAAAATACAAAAATTATAAACCTTGATCAAAACTATCGCAGTACACAAAATATTGTAAATCTTGCAAGTACACTAGTTTCAAATATTGAAGAACGTCAAGAGAAGAATTTATTTTCTAAAAATGTAGAAGGTGAGAAAGTCAGAGTTTGTGCATGCTCTGATGAAGACGCCGAAGTAGAATATGTTGTAAAAAATATCAAAGAATTACTTGGAAAGCAGATAGTTAGAGAGGATGGAACAAAAGGTACAATCTCTTATGAAGACATTGCAATTCTTGCTAGAAGCCGAAAATCAGGCGTGAAATTTGTTAAATCCCTCAAAGCTCATGGATTACCTGCGGATTTTGTAGGCTCTGATAACCTCTTTGCAACACCCATAGTCAAAGATGTGATGGCATACTTGGCAGTAGTGAATTGTCCTGCAAACGCAGGTAGAGAAATTGCAAGACTGCTAAAAAATCACGGAATTACAGAATACAACATTGCCAAAATCAATCACTATGGTGAGAAAATATCTGAAACAGACAATCCAGGGGTAGATTATGTTCTAAAATCATTACAAGAAATTGTAAGTCAAGACACTACACAGAAAAAAGAAATTTTAGAATTTGTAGATGTACTGTCTAGTTTATCTGAATTATCAAAATATCGTCCTAGTGATGTAATTTACAAAATTATAATGTCAGTTTCCGGATTGTATAAAAAATCAATTCAAGATAATTCCATTGAAAATAGAATAAATCAAGTCCTACTCAAAGAAATTTACAATTATGCATTAGAATATGAGACATTATACCCTGATGAGAGTTTAACTGACTTTATTTCATATCTGAATTATCTATTTAGATTTGATTTAGAACTACCTGAAGAACTAGAAGAAGATGACAGTATTCTTGTAACTACCATTCACCAAAGTAAAGGAAAAGAATTCCAAATAGTCTTTGTAGTTGATGCTGCAAAAGACAAATTACCATTACGTTCAAGGACAAAGAAATTCTATGTGCCAAAAGATTTGGCAAAAGGACTAGTTAGAACTGCCAATGAGAAAACACTTCATCTCTTAGATGAGAAAAGATTACTCTATGTTGCAATGACTAGAGCCAAAAGCCATCTATACATTACATATGCACAAAACTATGAAAACAGAAAGACTGAAGCCAAACCATCATCATTTTTAGAAGAAATGAATTACAAAGAAAATGAATTAATTAAATTTGAAGAATTTACATCAACTACTGATGTACAACTAGCACAGGGTGAACATCTAGAACAGCTAAAACAAGAACACCAGGCAATTGCGGTAAATGCTATTCATCAAATGAATCTAAAAACTGCAATTCAGAAAATTATTGATTTGGCAAAAATAAAATATTTTGAGGAATTCAAGAATTTAGATAACTTTGATCACACCAAAATCTTTGAAACTGAGGCCAAAGAGGACCATATTGACTCTCAATTATACCAAAAATCAATCCCACTTATCACAAAAGAGAATTTCCGATTAAGTCCATCAAAAATTCAAACCTTTGAGGATTGCCCACTCAAATTCAAATTCCAACATGTTCTACGTGTTCCAACTCCATCCAAGACATACTTTGGAATGGGTACTGCAATTCACTCAGTTGCCGAAAACATGACTAAATTACAAAAAGATGGAAAAGAATCTAATGAAAAATTAGCATTAGAAATTCTTGAAAAACAATGGGATACCTCATCATATAGAAATCAAAGAACCAAAGAATCCCAAGACAAGGTAAAATCAAAAGAGATGGTAAAGACATATCTTGATTGGGCAGAAAACAATCCAAACACACCAGTTGATGTTGAACCAAAATTCAAAATTATTCTAAATGATGTTACAATTTCAGGAAAAATTGATAGAGTTGAGCAAACACCAGAGGGTGATTATGAGGTAATTGATTTTAAAACAGGTTATGCATACAAGACAAAAAATACTATCAAAGAAGATGTACAAATGAATCTCTACGCATTAGGTACAGAGAAACTTTATGGAAAATTACCAAAGAAGACATCATTGTTTTACATAAAATTCAACAAACTAGTACCACATTTCATTAAAGAAGATAAACTTGATGAATTCAAAGTAGAGTTGGAAAAAAAGATTGATTCAATTTTTAATGAAGAATTTGATGCCAAACCTGATTTCCAAAAATGTTCTAGATGTGATTATGCATCAATTTGTGATTCAAGGGAAACTCAATAACTAAATTAAAAATTTAGATGCATCAATTCCTTCCTGAGTGATTTTGATCCATCTATTTCTCCCAATTTTTTCAACCTCAATGAATTTCCATTGTTCTTGTAATGGTTGAATAATATTTTTATCCAAACTTGCAAATCTTGCCTGTGATTGATTTTCATCTTTTGCACCAATTGTAATTATTTTTTCTTTTTCAGCCAATACTGCCATTTCT
>Ga0233434_1003203_pt1 | contig 13541 bp, 12 predicted proteins | sample SI_122_August201_4_FD_182738 | JGI IMG/M metagenome (GOLD analysis project Ga0233434, IMG submission 182738) | Seawater microbial communities from Saanich Inlet, British Columbia, Canada - SI_122_August2016_120_MG | ecosystem: Environmental > Aquatic > Marine > Inlet | place: Canada: British... | reverse complement strand
CTACTTGAAAGAAATAGATGGATTGTACTTTTATCAAATTATAGTATTAAAACTATTTTAAAATTATTACCATCATTATTAATTATTGAAATTCTATTATTACTATTTTTTGCTAAAAAAAAGATGCTAATTAAAAAACTGAGAAGTTATGTAGGAATTATTAAATTTGCAAATCATATAAAGCAAAAAAGAAAAAAAATAGAAAAAATAAGAAATAATGATGATCATGAAATTTTGAAATCATTTTCTACCATAATTGAAACACCATTAGAAGTATCAGAAAGTGAAAGTGTAAATAAATTCAATAAATTATTAAAAATTCTATCTAAACTTAATGGATTTGATAATATTTTAAAAGATAGTCAACAACATCTTAAAGTAGATAAAAAGAGGGATTCATGAATGTCAAAAATAAAATTATTTGATCAATATGTTGGCAATTCAGAAAAACTTGCTATCAACCGAGTTTTTGACAGTCATTTTTGGGCATCGGGTGCAGGTATTAAAAATGTGGGTAAATTCGAGAAAAAATTTTCAAATTATGTAAAATGTAAAAATAGTATTGCAGTAAATAGTGGAACTGCTGCCCTAAATTTAGCTTTATCTATGTTTGATATAAAAAATAAAGAAGTTCTATTACCTTCACTCTCGTTTGTTTCTACGGCACATGCAGTAATTCTCAATGGAGGAAAACCTATTTTTGTTGATATTGATCCCAAAACACTTTGTATCGATTCAGACCAAATTGAAAAACTAATAACTAAAAAATCAATTATGATTTTACCCGTTCATTTTGCAGGAATGCCTGCAGATTTAACAAAAATTAAAAAAATTGCTACTAAAAATAAGATTCACTTAGTAGAAGATGCAGCACATGCAACAGGCTCAACGTATAATCAACAAAAGATCGGTAGCCATGGGGATCTAGTTTGTTTTAGTTTCCATCCAGTAAAAAATTTGGCCATGCCTACAGGAGGAATTATAACAATCAATACAAAAAATTCAAAAAAAATTAGTAAAATTTTAAAAGAAAAAAGATGGTGTGGTATTACAAATAGAAAAAATGTTAATTATGATGTAAAAAATATTGGCTGGAATTATTACATGGATGAATTTGCAGCTGCAATAGGATTAGAACAATTAAAAAAAATTGATAAATTAAATAATTTAAGAAAAAGAACTGCCAAAATATATTTTAAAAATATTTTATTAGAAAATAAAATGCCTTTTGATAATCAATGTTCATATCATTTTTATTGGATAAGAGTAAAAAATAGGGCAAAATTGATGAAAAAACTTTTAGAAAATGGGATTGAAACAGGTATTCATTATAAACCAATTCATACTTTATCTTTTTATAAATCTAAAATTAAATTACCGATTACAGAAAAGGTGGGAAAAGAAATAATTTCTTTACCAACTCATCCAAATTTATCTAATAAAAATATACAAAAAATTATTAAATTAATAAACAAATTTGCAGATTAAGCAAAATATTACTATAAATAATTATTTAGATCCATTAAAATATTTGTAATTGAAATTATTAAAAATTCTGATTAATTATCTTAATATCTAAATAATACACAAAGATCAAAATTATGTGAAACTAATTTCTATAAGACAACCAGGATATTTTCCATATCTAGGTTTTTTCAAAAAAATTGAAAGTGCAGATATTTTTGTATTTCTAGATGATGTTCAATATACACGAAGTGATTGGGACAACAGGAATAAAATTAAAACTTCAGATGGATCAATGTGGTTAACAATTCCTATTTTAAATAAATCTAAAGAATTTCTTAATGAAGTTAAAATTGATAATACACAAAATTGGAGTTACAAGCATAAATCTGCAATAAAATTTAACTATGAAAATTCACCTTTTTTTGATTTGTATTGGAATGATATTGAATCCATTTTAGATAAAAAACATACAAAACTTTTTGAACTTAATATGGAATTAATTAATTATTTCAAATCAGTTTTACAAATAAATACAGAAATAGTTTTTTCATCAAATTTAGATATTAAGTCTACAGGTTCACAAAAACTTTATGAAATTTGTAAAGAACTAAAAGCTGATACTTACTTATCTGGAGAATTAGGGCAAAACTATCTTGATTTAGAAATATTTAAAAATAATAATATTAAAATTATTTTTGAAAAATTTCAGCATCCAACATATTCTCAAATAAATTCAAATTTTTTACCAAATATGTCAATAATGGATCTATTATTTAATGAAGGAAATAATTCAATTGATATTTTAAAAAAATGTAAAAATTATTAAAATTTTATTCATCAACAATTCTAATTATTTCAAATGATTCAGCATAGTTTTTTCCACAAAATGAACCCCATTTTTTAGCAGTGATTTCAATATTTTCTGTCGATCTAGGATGAGGAAATTTTTTTAATTCATTTCTATATGCTTTCATTGCACGTATTTTTTTTGACATGTATTTTGAAATATTAACAAAATAGTTAGGGCTAAAAGAAATAGGATAATTCCATTCCATTGAAGAAATTACACCAAACGAAAATAATTTAGGGTTTTTTTTATGTACCGGCCTGCAAGCTGTTAAACATGATTCGTATACTATTTTATGATCTATATTCAAATCTCCATAGTGATTAGTGTAGACAATATCTGGATTTATCTTTTCAATTTGCTGTTCAATAACTTTAATAATTTGTAGTTGTGGAATTGAATCTAATTCATTATCAGGAAAATTATAGAAAGTAGAATCACTGATACCTAAAATTTTGTTTGATTTTAATGCATCAATTTTTAATTTTTTAATTTCTTGATCCAATAAAATTTGATCTTTACTACTAATATCATATGATGATTTATTTGAATAGCCAGGATTTCTTCTAGAAGTAATTCCAGTTGTCAAGTAAAGTATGCTAATTTTATCCCCATTGGATGAATGTTTTGCAATAGTTCCACCCATTCCTAAAACTTCATCATCAGGATGTGCTACAACAATAAGAATATTCATAAATGTTTCAATCCTTTTTTATATAATTTTATTAATAAAAACAATTATTCCATTACCACAAATGACATACAGGTATTAAAGTTTAATAAACTATTGGTGAATTTTTTAAAAAATTATTATTTTTTTATAACAACAAAATTCCAAGATGCAAAAACTTGATTTTCTAATGGTATTTCTTTACTAATAATTTTATGCTCTAATATTTGAAAATTAAATTTTTTGAAAAGATCTTCTAAATGTTTTTTATCTGAAAAATGAACAATTCCTACGCCGTTAAATTGACCTGATTTAAAATTAAATTTAGTGTACTCATCTTGAAATTTTTCTCCCTGTTGATATCCTGAATGTTTTTGTGAGAACCAATCAATTCCAATAAACATTCCATTATCTACTAGTTTCTTTTCTATGATTTGAATACAATTAGAAATTGAATTTGTATTATTATGAGTTAGTGAACTTCTATCGATAACTACATCAAAAGATTCTGAAAATGATATGTTCTCTGTAAAATCTTCTACTAGTAATCTATCTTTTAACTCGGGAAATTTTTCTTGTAATCTTTTTATTGCTATTTCACTACCATCTATGCCGTAATATTGTACACCTAAAGAAAGTAAAAAAGGAATATTTGCACCCATTCCACAACCAAGCTCTAAAACTTTTAAATTTTTGTCAAGTTTGGTAAATTTTTTGACATAGCTTACTAGATCAGACCAAGGCCAAATACTCAAATTTGTATTTTTCTCATATGCATTATCCCATTCTGACGAAAAAGTCATTTTACAATTTTATGATATTGTAGACAATATAATATCTATTTCTTCATCAGTCAGTGTTGGGTATATTGGTAAAGATACTGTTTTTCTAGAAAGTTCCACTGCATTCGGCAATAGTTCGTGTTTTCCAAGTAATTCCCAATCTTCAGTTGGAACAATAGCTTTGACACCAACAGATTCTAAGGATTTGATAATTTTATTTGGTTCTTCTGTTTTAATTACTGCCCTATATCTGACTGGTGATATGTGATTTTGATTTCTTTCCACATCCAATAATTCCAACCCATTTTTTTTGTACTTTTGAAAAATTTCTTCTCTTCTTTCTAAAAATTTTGGCAATTTTTTTAATTGCTCTCTCCCTATTGCCGCCTGTATTTCTGTCATTTGAAAATTAAACCGTTTTTTTTGGTCATGTCTATAGTCAAATTCTCTATAATCTCTTACTCTATCTACTAATTTTTTATTTTTTGAAACATACATTCCGCCATGACCTCCAGAAGTAATTAACTTAGTTGCATAAAATGAGAATATTCCCGCATTCCCGTGTAGTCCTACTGAAATCCCATTAATTTTTGCACCCAATGATTGTGCACAGTCTTCAATTATGTTATTATTTTTAATTTTTGTAATGTCTACTGGAATTCCATACATGTGAGGAGCAATTACTATAGATTCTTTTTTAATTTCTTCAAACTTGATATTTGGTGATTCTTTTTTAATATCTATAATTTCTTCATTTCCTCCAATCATATTTGTAGCATTTCTTAATGCTGAACAAACATACCCTGGAAAAGAAATTGTTTTCTTATCTCCTTCTAATACCCATAATGCCAAATAAAGAGCAGCAGTTCCACTACTTACTGCTACGGCATGTCCTTTAGGTAATCCTACAAAATTACAAAATTCATTTTCAAATTGTTCTGTTTCATTACCTCCAACTAAACAACTAGATCTTAAAACTCGAATTACTGCTTCCTCTTCTTCAATTCCCATTGTAGGTTTGTTATGGGGAATCATTTTATTTTTTATAATATCCAGATTTAACCTTCATTGGATTACCACTAACTAATGAATATGGAGGAATTTTTACACCTTCAACAATAGTTCCTGCACCAATAACTGAGTGATGTCCAATATGTGCACCACCCTTAATTACACAATGGGATCCAATAAAGACATTATTTTCTAACGTAATATTTTTTCGATTAATTTTATCACTAATTCCTAAACATTTTTGATGTGAATCCGCACAATTGATTGCCACAAATGATGCAATATCACAATTATCTCCAATGACCAATGTTGCATCTGTACAATTAATGTCTGTCATACCTCCAATGTATACATTTTCTCCAATTTCAGGATCACCATTTATCCATACAAGTGGATGAAATGGATTTGTTTTAAAATTAGTTAATTTTTCAAAAAGTTCCTTGAATTCATTAAAATCCATTTTCATAATCTCCTTTTTCCAGAACTCGGCCATTAATTATATTTTTGACCGCTTTTGTACCAAAAATTTTTTCAATTTCTATGGGTTTTAATCCATTTCCAGGTCTTCTAATGCCCAAATTTTTAGGTGTAAATATTTCTCCTTTTTTAATATCTTGAATAGCACAAATACTTCTACGTGCAATAATTTTCATTTTCTCTTCTTCCTTAGTTGGTTTAATGTTTGGATTACCCAGCATTTCAAAAGAATTGATTATTGAGTCTCTCCAAATTTTTAATTCTTGAGGATCTACAGAAAAGGAATGATCAGGCCCAGGTAAATTATGATCAAGTGTGAAATGTTTTTCAAAAAAGGTAGCACCAAGTACACATGCCAGTGATGAAGCTAATGGACCAACAGTATGATCAGAAAAACCTAATGGTAGATTAGGAAATTTTTTTGATAGTGTATCAAATTTCATTAAATTTACATCTTTTGTAGGAGTAGGGTATTGTGAAGTTGTTACAAGTAAAATTGTAGGATATCCAGAAAAAAAACCCACATTGTCTAAAGCATCAAAAATTTCATCCATTGTCGACATCCCACTTGATAAAATAATAGGCAAATTAGTTGTTGCAAATTTTTTTAACAAAGGTAAATTTGTAAGATCATCTGAACCAATTTTTATTGCTTTAATATCAAGAGTTAACAATAATTCTAAATCAGAGTAATTTTGAGGTGTTGAAAGGAATAATATTTCCTCTTGATCACATTTGTTTTTAATTTTAATCCAGTCTTTATTTGAAAATTCATATCTTGTGAACATGTCATACATAGATTCAGTTATTTCTTTACCTTGAGATTTGTAAGTATAAGTTTCATCAAAATTAGCAATAAATTCACTAGCTTTGAATGTTTGAAATTTAATGGCATCCAATCCAGTTTTTTTAGCTATCTCAATCATTTCAAATGCTTTTTTAATTTCTCCATTATGATTAATTCCTACTTCTGCAACTATGAATGGTTTACAATTGTTACCAATAAAAGATTCATTTATTTTGATATTAGACATTATTATTGAAAATTTAACATCTCCCTTACAACACGTAATGTTCCTTTACCATCAACCAATTTTAATCCATTTTTAGACATTTTATTTAAGGTAAATTTATCAAGATTTTTAATTATATCTGTGTAATTTTTAGAAGATATCTTTTTTGACATGCCCAAATTTATAATACAGCCTTTTTTTTCTAGTTCTTTAGTTAATTGAAGTTGATTTTTTCCAGATATAGAAACAATTGATGGTAATCCTAAACAACATCGTTCCCAATTAGAACTACCTCCTGCACCAACTGCCAAATCAGCATTTATCATTAATCCTGCTACATCTAAATTCTGATAATGGATAGTAATATTTGTAAAATTTGAAAGTAATTTTTGAATTTTTAAATAATTTTTATTTGGATTAGGTAAAAGAAGATCAATATTAATTTTTTTGTTATCTAATTCAGTAATTGCATAAACTACCTTTAGTATTTCATATGTATTATCAGATCCACCAAATGAAATTAATATTCGATTTATTTTTCCATTTCTAAGTTTTAATTTTTTTCTTTTTTCATAAAAATTATTTCTTATTAAAGCAAATTTTGGTCCTATCAGTATTTTAGATTTTTTTGAAATAAATTTAGAATACAATTTATTAGGATTTTTATAATAATTTTGATCAAGTAATAAATCACATTCATGTGTTCGTAAAGTCATATCATCAATTACCATTAATTTTTTTACATTAGATCTAACAAACTTTTCCCATCTTACATCTAATCCATAATTATCCACTACAAGCCAATCAATATTGTCAATATTTTCAATGATATTTTTTGTTTGTATTGCATCTTCCTTCCAATAATATTTTTTATTTTTTAAATAAAAAACATTAAATCCATTTTTAGTAAGAATATGTGAAATATTATTTAGGTGTGGTCTAACAATAAAGGAAATATTATAATTTTTTTCTTTAAATCTTTGTGCTAAAGCAAAACAGCGTATTATATGACCCCATCCAACTCCTTTACCAGAATCTACACGAAAAACTATATTTTTAATTTTCATATTTTATCAGAATATCTATTTATGTATTAATAAGAAGATTAAACTTTCTACACATAAAAAAATATATTTTAAATATAGATAAAAAATTATTTTTATTCATTTTGTATATCTACATAATTTTGAATAATTTTTTTTAATTCATTTAGAGGTATTTTTTCAACATTATCTGAAGAATATACATCCATATTTTCAATTTTCTTAATTCCATCATATGTTTCATTTATTAAATTTGGATGAAATATTGGATACAGAGGATTTGTAAGAACATACATATTTTTAAAATCCCAAGCATAACGCATTTCATCTTTATTAATTAAAATTTCATGTAATTTTTCACCTGGTTGTATTCCTATATTATTAGTTCCATAATCACCAAAAATATCATTTAATGCAGTTTTTATATCAAGAAGAGAATAGGCTTTAAGTTTAGGTACAAATATTTCAGAACCCTGACCTAATTCTGTTGCTTGTAAAATAAAATCTAATGCTTCATCCATAGTTATACTAAATCTAGTCATTTGTAAATCAGTAACGGTAATTTCTTGTTTATTTTGTAACTGCTGTATAAATTTTGGAATTACAGAACCACTACTTCCAGCAACATTTCCATAACGAAGTGCAATAAATTTTGTACGATGTTTGTCTGGATCAATATAATTATTTGCTGTAACAAATAATTTTTCTGCAAGTAATTTTGTAGCACCGTATGTATTTAATGGAGAAACTGCTTTGTCAGTACTAACACAAATTACTTTTTCTACATTATTTATTGCACATGCATTAATTACATTTTGAGAACCCATCACATTTGTTTTTATTCCTTCAAAAGGATTATACTCAATTTTTGTTACATGTTTTAAAGCTGCAGTATGAAAAACTATATCAATATCTTCAGTTGCTCTAACTAATCTTTCCTCATCTCTAATATCACCTAAAAAAAATCTTAATCTAGAATCATGAAAAATATTTTCCATTTCAATTTGTTTACCTTCATTTCTACTTAGAATTCTAATAGTATCTACATCTTGTTCTAATAGTCGTTTTGTAAGAGCCTGACCAAGAGAACCTGTACCACCAGTAATTAAAATTTTTTTCTCCTTGTACATAGATTTTTCTTAATATCTTTTGTAAAAAACCTTATCATCAATAGATGTATCTAATAAGATTTGAGAATTTTTGCAAATTCTTCAGAAGCATTACCTCTAAAATCTAAAAATTTTGCTATAAAATTATCAGCATTTTGTTTAATATCATGCTGAAATTTTTTATCAAATAGAATTTTTTTGATATTTTTCTCTAAATCTTGATCATTAAATACTGTCAGAACAGCATTTTCTATTACATGATTAGTCTGAGGTATTTTATCATCTAAAATAATATTCATAGTAGGTTTTCTTAAAATCATTGATTCTAAAAGCATTGTAGATGTTCCAAAACTTTCAGGTGTGATAACAACTACAATATCACTATTATTTATCGCTTCAATAATTGAAAAAGATTGTATTATTGGAATTGTTGAATCAATTTTTTTAATTAAAGATTTAATTTTTATATTATGAGGTAACTGACTTGCATGTAATTTTACTATAGGTTTAACATTTCTAAATTGTTTAAGAATAGAAAAAATTTCATTAATAGTATCTTCAAATTTTAACTCCAAATTTGTATTTGCAAATCCAGAAAATTCAGTAATCGGGTTTGGTGCTAATAATATAGTTATATCATTTGTTTTTTTTGTTTCTGCTATTGATTCAAAATAATCATCATGTCTTGGACTACCTGAAACAATAATTTTTGAAGATTCTACATTTAATTCATCTATTAAATATTTCTTTTTTAAATTTCCCCATACTGCAGTTTTATCTGAAAAATGTTGATATTCTTCTTGATGAAATTGTGCATGTTCAATATTATTTTCAATAAAACCATGTTCAAGTAAAATAAATGGAATTTTATTTTTATTATATTCTGAAATAATTTTCTCAGTTTCTCCAGTTTCATTTAATGAAACAATACATCTTATATCCATATTTAAAAAAAGACTTTTTGTAACTAATATAGAAAAAATAAAATGAGGTAATTTTTCATTATAACTTTTAATAATAATATCTTTAATCATATTCCAAAAACTGGAATTTTCTATCTGAAATAATATTTCAAAAAGTTCTGAATTTTTCCAAAAAATATCTAGTTTTTTTGAATATTCTTCAACTAATATTGGAATTCTCAATTTTTCATTAGTAGTTAAAATTTTATCAAAATTTAATATTTTGGAATTAGATTTTTTTACTGCATCAATAGCTTTTTTATTCCATATTGCAGAACGTCTTTGATTTACTAGAATAATATTACCAGGATAATTTTTTAAATTAAGTAAAAGCTTTGAAAATAATGCAGTATTAAATTCTAAAAGCACAATAGATTTTTTATAATTTGTTTGATCTAACCAAAAATTGGAAAAAAATCCAATAAATGATTCACAATATTTTTTTATTTTAAGAAAATTATTTTTAGAAAGATTTAAAGAAATTGGAATTTTTGCAAAATTATACTTAATTGAAATATTATCCCAAAGTAAATTAGTTTGTAAATTATTTTGAAAAAATTGTGTTTCAATATTCATGTTTTTAATTAATGATTTAACCATTTTTGATAATAAACTTGAACAAATAATTTTTGTTGGTTTTTCTTTATCAATAATTTTTTTAATTGTTACAAATTTTATCAAAAGTGGCATTAATAATGAATGAAATTCATGTTTATCTAAAATTTTTAATAAATTAACACCTTCTAATTCTAAATCTTTAGATGATAAATTAGAATACCAAGAAAGAAATTCTAAGCCTTTATCAAATATTTGTAATCGCTCATTTTTGTTAAGTATGTTATCAGCTAAATTATGTTCAATTTTTTCCAAATCAAGTTTTTTATGCACATCTAAATTAAATGAAAAAATTTTTGTGTTATCATGATTAATCATCGATTTTGGAATTACATCAAAATCGGTAATATCAGATATTAGAATAATTTTAGAAATCAATTTATCTTGTGATTTTGCTTTTTTATAATTATTTAACTATATCCTGTTTTTATTTTAATATTGGAAATGGAATTGGAATTAAAAACTTTCCACCCTTAGATCTGAAATTTTTTTCTTTTTTTAATATCTCTAACTCATAATTCCATGCCAAAAGTAATCCAACATCATTATTTCCTTTATCAGAAATTTTTTCAGACGAAAGTATTGGAATATGTGTACCAGGAGTAAATTTTCCTTGTTTTAATGGTGTAGTATCAACAATATAATCTAAAATATTATAATCAATATTACAATAATTTAGTAAAACATTACCCTTAGCAGAAGCACCATATCCAAATAAAGATTTTTTTTCATTTTTTAATTTATGTAATAATTCTTTTATCTTATTTTTTAAATTTTTGACATCGTCAGAAAATTTATTGTATGTTTTAATATTATTTATTCCAAATTTATATTCTAATTCAATAAATTTATCAACATTATCTTTAATATTAAAATTATTTTTTTTTGAAACAAAAATTCGTAAAGTTCCTCCATGTACACTTTGTTTTTGTATATCAAAAATTTCTAAATTAAATCGTTCTATTAAATTAATTACAGATAATATAGAAAAATATGATAAATGTTCATGGTAAATTGTATCAAACTCTAATTTTTTTACTAAATCTAACAAGTATGGTACTTCAAAAATAAATATACCTTGTTCACCAATTAATATTTTAATTCCCTCCATTAAATCATGTAAATTTTCTACATGTCCAATTACATTATTAGCTACAACAACAGATGTATTTTTTGATTGTGCAATATTTTTTGCAATATCTAATGAAAAAAAATCATTCAGTGTTGTTATATCTGAATTATTTGCTAATTTAGCTAAATTAGAAGCAGGTTCTATTCCCAATATAGAGGATCCTAGTTTTTTAAATTCTCTTAATAATGAACCATCATTGCTTCCTATTTCTACAACAAATGGATTTTCTTGTTTATTTAAAAATTCATTAAAAATATCCACAGCATATTTTTTAAAATGATCTACAATTGGTTTACTTGCACTAGTCATATACAAATAATGATTGAAAAGATCCTCTTTATTTACAATATCTAATAATTGAACCAAAAAACAATCACTACACCAAAACAATCTAAGAGGAAATTTTGGTTCAATTATATCCAATTGTGATTTATCAATTAATGAATTGGCAGGAGGTTGCTCTCCCAAATCTAATATCAAATGTAAGTTAGTACTATTACATATTCTGCAATTTTTTACTAAATTATATTTTGACAAATTAATTCTACACATAAATTTTATTCATCATCTATTTATTTTGAAAGTCTTTATCTTCTTCTAATGATTTTTTATAGCCTTCATCACGAATTTGAGTTTCATTTATTTTGAACAATTTTGGCGCCTTAGAAAATAAATCTAGAATATCATTCATAAGAATAGGTCTTTTTGTAATTTTAGATATAATTGATTTAACAAGAAAAAGATCATTTTCTTTATCTATAGTCCACCTTAAATTTGAAATATCATTAGATTGTATTTCATCGTGAATCTTAAATAAATTGGAATTATTATAAAAATATGGCGTTACATGTTCCTTTTCAGATGGTAAAATTGCATTTTTCCATGCTTGTTCAAGAGATTTAAATGAAAAAATCTCAACTTCTGTGCCATATGGAAATGTTCTAACATGTGCATTTGATAAATAATCATATGAATTTAAAGTAAATTTTTGGATTAAATCATCTATAATTGTAGGATCTATCAAAGGATTATCTCCAGTAATTCTTACAATAGTATCAAATGAAAAATATTTTGCACATTGAAAATATCTATCAAGAACATTATTAGAATTTCCCCTAAAAATTTGTAAATTTAAATTTTTAACAAAATTTTCTATGACATCATCAGATTCTAAATCAGTTGTTGCAATAACAATTTTTTCTATTTGTGTACTGCATGAAAGTTGGTTAATTACAAAATCTAATACAGTATTTTTATTATCAATTTTTAAAAGTGTTTTACCAGGAAGTCTACTAGAACCCATTCGTGCTTGTACAATACATCCAATCATATCAAACCATAATTTGTTAAATTTTGAGATGCAATTAACATAAACAAGATTTTTGTAAGTATTATTTATCGGTTTTTCATAAATTATTTTTTTTAGAATAAATTTAATTTAACATTGATTGAATAACAATTTCTAAAGCATAATCCGATATTTTATGAGTTTTATGTGTATTATCAAGAAAAATATCAAAATGACCGCTATCTAATTTAGATAATGTATTTTTTACTTCAGTTTCATACGTTTTATAAAACTCACCTGAAAAACAACACGAATCATATTTGTTAAAAATTTGAATAAACTTTCTATCTTCACCATATGAACTCATTACATACAAATCTAAATAATTAGCAGTTTGATAAAGTTCTGGTAACCATTGTTCATAATCACCCCTATTTTCAGTAATGGATCTTAAATAAATTGGAACAGAACCTGCAATAGAATAAGTCTGTGAAATTCTATCATCAATTGCAGAATATAATGTAACAGTCCAACCACCACCAGAAATACCAATCATATCATAAGATGAAAAATTATAAGTTTTATCTAAATAATTTAAGGAGATAGTAATTGGTTCTATAAAAAATTTAATGGGTGATAAATTTGATGATTCTAAAAATCGTAAATGTTCATGAGATGTTAATTTTATTGTACCAATATTAGGTACCTCTACTATAGACTGATCATTCATTCCTAACAGGGGCATTGAAAATGCTAAAACAGAATAATTTTGTTCTAGGAAAAATTGAATAGTCTCTTTACCTTTATAGAAATCACCACCGTGACCTTGATGATAAATTATTAATTTATTGTTACTAGATTCGGGAATAAATAAATAAGAAATAGAATTAATACCATATTCCATTTCAATATTAAGTTGATCAATTCTTTCTAGATTTAAAAAATCATCATATAAGAAATTTGAAATATCTACATTAACAGTATCAGGTAATTTAGAATCGGGAAATTCATTATTTTTCCAAATAAAATTAGTTAAATTATTTCTTAATTTTGAAATATCATTATTATCCTTAATTTGGATTAATTCACTTACATTATTTTCATATACCATATTTTGTGGATTAG
>Ga0233434_1003200_pt1 | contig 13567 bp, 16 predicted proteins | sample SI_122_August201_4_FD_182738 | JGI IMG/M metagenome (GOLD analysis project Ga0233434, IMG submission 182738) | Seawater microbial communities from Saanich Inlet, British Columbia, Canada - SI_122_August2016_120_MG | ecosystem: Environmental > Aquatic > Marine > Inlet | place: Canada: British... | reverse complement strand
GAAGGTTGGGCGCGGGTAATGTTGCCGGTTCCAAAGTCCACTCCTCCGATTCCTATTGTAGGGGTAGTGATATTGAAATTTTGTGCTACTTCCACTCCACCAATGCCTACCGCGGGGCTATTAGCGTTTCTAATAACGGAACCGACTTCTGGAGCGGACGGTTTCTTTGTCTCAGATTTAGGTTCTGGCTTTTCAACTGGTTTGAGTTCTAGTTTAAGTTCTGGTTTAGCTTTCATTTTAGTTTCTGGTCGGGCCGATTTAGGAGCAACAGTTGTTTTCTTTTTGGGGAGGATATCAACTGTTTCCGCGTTTAAAGTTCCATCAACTTTTGGAGTGATTCCTCCTTTAACGACAATTTTTCCACCCGGCCCCCAACCCATGAGTTGTTTTGCGTTGACCTCGGCACCCCAATTGATAGCTGTGCGGTAGGAGTTTTGAACGTTGCCATTAACATCCCCGCCTATATAAGCACTGCCTAGGCCAGAGTTAGAAGAAACATCCACCTGCGCTCCACTAAGCAAGGTAACATTTTTTCCTGCAACTCTTATCAGGCCGCCTTTTTCCTGCCATCCTTTTCCCGAAGCATCAAGTTGACCGGATACATTGACCGTCCCCTGATTACCACCATCAAGGATAATTGTTCCCTCCTGATTTGTGGAGATGGACCTTGCTTGAATGATGCCATCCATATTAATGACCTGATCGAGTGCGTTTTGTGCGGTTGCGACTTTTAGGGTAACGATACCCCCATCGGCATAAATCTTTCCACTATTCGATACCTGAGCATCAAGCTCTCCTCCATACATTCCAGTTGCTTGTTTTAATACAGTGTTATTAACCCCCAGATTAATCAGTTGATCGCCATAAAGATCGAGGGTGAAAGTATTGCCTGAAGCGAGGCTGACTTTTCCAAGTCGGGCGTTGATAGTTCCGGAGTTAGAAACGCCAGGAGCCACCAATGCTACCAAACCGCCCTCGGCAACGGTGATGGTTCCTTTATTAATGATTACAGCCTTAGAGCCGCTAGATGGAAGGTTGAAGTTGAATTTATCGCTCATGAAATCCCAATTGCTGATGTCAGTGGTGGTAGCTACCAGACCTCGAACATCTACTCGGGCGGTGTCCCCAAAAATTACACCGTTAGGATTGATCAATACGAGACGACCGCTTGAACTCAGATTACCTAAAATAGATGACGCCTGGTCTCCTGTCACCCGGTTAAGGGTAATGCCATTTGTGGAGGGTAGTTTAAAATTGACCGATTCGTTAGCCTCGATGCTGAATGATCGCCAATCGATGATGGCCTTCTCGGAACTCTGAATGATGTTGAGTTGTTGGGCATTAGGTTGGCTAATTGTCACATCACCAACCTGACTTGTTGGGTCTTGCGGGAGAGCATATGACAAATGAGTAACCAACAACGGAAAAAGGGATAGCGCGAGAAAAGTAAGGAGAATTTTTCCATTATTGCTTTTATTGTGCGGTTTTAGATTAAATTTTGTTTTCATTGTATTTTTTAATATAAAAATTATTATTTATTATATTTTAAATACAATTATTGTGCCAGTGTAACAATTTTGTGACAATTTTAGCTATTCTATTGATTTTAAAGCCATAAATTTTTGTCTTGGCGAGTAGCGGAAAAGGTTAGATGCTTAAATTTTCATAAATAGTATAAATTATATATAAAAATTAATACTATTGTGGGAATCTTACAGCATATTTTGACCCTTGATAGGGAGGGCTCAGAGTGGGGGAATTTGAAGTTTGGCAGGGGTTATTGGATCCATACCAGGGGACGGTAAATCCAGGCTTTGTCTCCGGCGGCGTCTTCAATATGTACCCAATTGTTATCGATTTTAAGGACTTTCATGGAAAAAAATTTATCTACCGGTGCCCAACTGACTTTGGGGAATTTCGTCCCTGGCCCCTCTCTCAGGTTAGTTTTATTGTTTTTTATGACAGCGCATTTATATTTCTGGGTGGTGAGGGGGGCGTGGACCCAATAAGCGTCTCCATCCAGATCCTGCACCTGTTTCCAGTCATCTTTGGTTTTTAATAGTTTAAAGGGCATGTATCGGAAAACCTGCCAGAGTTTTTCGTGTTTGGTGCTGGGGCCTTTTCTCAAATTCGCTTTCTCGTTTTTGATGCAAAGAGCCAATGCGGGGCTTACCGCAAAAATTAAAAAAAACAGGACTAATATAGAAACGGATGCAGAAACTTTAGTCATAGTGCTTGGGGGCAGAGGGTCTATAAGTAGATTAATGAATTGATTTTCGTTTAGGTTCTTCCATATTCTAAAACGAACAAACCGCAGGAAATAGCTCCGTAGATCATGAAAACCTGAAGCAGGAAACGTGATGAGGTAACCGGTTGAACTTCTTTACCGTTGACTTTGAAGATGAAGGAAAAAGCCTGCTTTTCTAAATGATCATTTATCTCAAGCATATCAAATAATCCAGCCTTAATCCGTTTTTTCTTTTCTTTGCCATCAGGGGTTTTGACGATTACCCGGTAGGAAATATTTTGAAACAGACTCTCATCTATTTTTTTTTCCAGTACGGTTCCATCCAGGACTGAAAAAAACTTAAAAAAAACCAGAGCACCCAGAAGGGAAACCAGTAAGGTTTTCCAGTTGAGAAAAGTGGTGCGCAGTTTTTCTGTGTTGTTTTGTTCTTGCTGGTGGCCCATGAAAAAGGTATGCATGGCTGGAGTGAAAATATCCCATTGAAAATAAGGGTAGCCGGAGTAATGCGGGCGTGTGTACCAGGGGCCGGTCCCGGCCCCGGCCTGTTCTGTGTATTGAAGGTCATCGTAAGCCCGCCTGCGATTCAGGTCTGACAATACGGAGTAGGCTTCGGCGATTTGAGCGAATCGTTCCTGGTCGGCAGGGCTGGGATTTTGAATCCGGTCTGGATGACATCGTTTGGCTTGTGCTCGATAGGCGGATTTGATTTCCGGATATCCCGCACTTTTTGCCACGCCCAGTAAGGTGTAGTAATCAGGGTTGCTCATGATGAAGAGGGGGCCAGTTTTTTAGTGATCCAGAACATTATTGCAATAAATACCAGGGTCAGCAGAATAATGCTGACTTTAAACGGGTTCAATGTGTCGATCAAGACCTTGCCCAATGACAGGCTCAAAAAAGTATAAGCGACCGAAAAAAGGATGTTGCCCACGAGCGAAAATAAAATGTAGCGCCGAATATCATAACGGATCATCCCTGCAAAGGGCGGGATGATTTTGGAAACCACGAATAGAAAACGGCCAAGGATGACCATGGATGCCGGGTGACTGCGGAAAGCACGTTGAGTCCAACTGATGGGTTTTTCAAGTTTGCGGACAAAACTGAATTGCATCCAATAGTTCAGCCCGGTTTTATAACCCAGAAAATATAAAAACAGGTCGGCGATCCAGCCTCCGGCAAACCCACAAAACAAGACTCCATATGGATTCAGCAAATCCTGCGAAGCGGCAATTCCTCCAAAAACGAGGAATAGAGGAATGCCATAATGATCGAAATAAGTACCTATCAGGATGATCCCGTATCCATAATCCCGGACCAGAGGTTCGATGGATTCAGGGGACATTATTCGCAGGAATCACACAGCATATTGGTCAGCGCATTCATACAACAACACCCGGCATAGGTTCCTGCCCCGGATACAGCACTGTGCTTGAAGGTTTCCTTCATGTCCGGACGTTGGTCATAATATTGTTGTGGAGGGGGCTGTTGCCTGTATTGCTGGGGAATTTCTGTTCCACCATGTTGTTGCGGGGACTGGACATTGGGGTCTTGTTTCAATTCATTTCCGCACTGGGTGCAGAAATTCGACTCGTCACCATTTTCAGCTCCGCAATTTCCACAAAACATATTGGCTCCTTTAAAAATCTTTGCAGTTGAACAGGGTACGTTCAGGGTTTTGTTTTTTCTCAATCATGGATTCAAACACTTTTCCTGTTTCCTTGTCAAGACAGTGAGTGATAATATTTTCTACCACCGGAAAGGATTCATTCAATCGCAGAGCGGGCAGGCAGGTCAGGAGAGCTTGCTTTTCGTTGACTATGAGTTGGCTGTATTTAGCATAGGTTTTCTCCAGCCAGGGCCGATCTTCCGGGTATACAGATTCTTCTGAGTGCCGGATTAAATTAAAGCGCCCTGCTTTTAAATCGGAGTGGAAATCCTCCATTGCATCGAGGAGGTTGATGATTTTTCCCAACCCCATAAAAAACATTTCCAAAGCGGAAAGGCGGGAAGCATCCACCTTGTCTTTAAACGGTTGGGTCATGATATATGCAAAAGTTTCGCCCCAGCATTCCTGGATTTTAGAAAAACTTGCGGAATTCCCTTCCAGTCCGTTCAATACTTTTTGTCTTTTCTGTATTTGTTCAATATCCAGGTTGAAGGTTTGGTATTGATCCATATTGGCATCAAATGTTTTTTGAAATCGTGACTGCAGGGCTCTGTTATAGTGGGTGACCCAAAATCCTTCCTCGTCATCGAGGTTGTCTTGAAACTTAATTTGAAAAGCCAGTAGGCTAATCAAGGCTCCCAGTCTCACGGCCGGATGGTCAGAAGGCAGGGATGCAACTTTGGCAATGGGCATTCCCGAGCAACGATCCTTGACCGCCTGGATGTCTTGCACTACCATTTCGTTATACAACATGGCGATCAGGGTACCTTCATAGGTGTTCACAAACGCGTATAAGCGGTTGTGGGTTTTCACCATATGGCGGCAAATACTACAGTAGTAGAGTTTGTAGTACAGGCAGTCCTTGAGCAACAGCTCCATTTTTTCCGGTTTTAAAATTCCAATCATGGGGAGGTTGGGTGGGTTATTGTTGATATCATTATAGGTTATCCAGTTACCGCGATCAAAAGGGAAGGTCTCTTGCTACAAATATTGACATTGATACAGTTAGTTATAATTATGGGGATAATTGTTTACCTGACAGTGAACATGATTTATCTGGTTCGCCTTGAACCCGTTACCCATAAGCTGGAAGATCCTCCGATGGTTTCGGTGTGTGTCCCTGCTCGAAATGAGGAACGAGGTATAAGGGCTTGTCTGGAATCCCTTTTAAAACAGGATTACCCCCAGTTTGAAGTGATCGTGGTGAACGACCATTCTACAGACCGTACAGGTGAATTGATCAATGGCCTGAAAGATCCCCGTTTAATTGCATTGGAAGGGGAGACCTTGCCTGATGGCTGGTTAGGGAAGCCTTTTGCCCTGTATCAGGCTTTCCAGAAGGCAAAAGGAGACATATTATTATTCACCGATGCCGATCCTGTTTTTGAACCTCATGCTTTAAGTACCGCTGTATTTACCCTGCAAGAGCGCGAGCTGGACGCATTGACTTTGATGCCCAAAGCGGAATTCGGTTCTTTTTGGGAGAGGGCCGTGCAACCTGTTATTTTTGGTTTTATTGGCTCCCTGACACGATTCCGCAAAGTGAACAGTTCAGATCATAAAAGCGCGATGGGATTCGGCGCTTTCCTGATGTTCAAACGTTTTGCCTATGAATCCATCGGGGGACACGAGGGCGGAAAGGCCGATGTGCTGGAAGATGTGTTGATCGCCAAACGGCTGAAAAAGGCAGGATTCAAACTGCTCGTTGCCGATGCCAAGCGTTTGTTTTCTATTCGCATGTATTATGGATTCCGTGAAATCTGGACGGGTTGGCGAAAGAATATGTTTCTGGCTATGAAGCGGTCTGTCTCGCGTGCACTTTATTATGTTTTCATGGTGCTGGCGTTTTTGCTGACACCCTATCTGATTCTGGCCTGGAATGTAGTGGCAGGAATGGGTATTTTGTGGCTGGGACTCGCTCTTATCGGAGTGATTCTGGTTACTGCGGCAACGATAAAAACCTGCGATGAGTTGGGACTGAATCGTATTAACGCCTGCCTGTTCCCGATTGGTGCTGTTGTGATGGCGGCCATTATGATAAATTCCATGATCCAGGTTCTGGTATTTTCCCGTACCGAGTGGCGGGGAAGAGTTTATTCTATGAAATCATAACAAAATTCTACTCGATGGAATAATTTAACATCTTCCTTCCTCTAATCTGATATGCAAAATTATCCGCGCCTATTTATAAAAGCAGGTCTCATTTATGCAATGATTGGGGCTCTGCTTGGTATTGCCATTTCTATCAACCCATCGCTTTCGCATCCGCTCCGGTTTATCCATATTCATTTAAACCTGCTGGGGTTCATGACCATGATGGTGGCGGGTGTGGCCTACCATGTGCTTCCCCGATTCAGCGCGAGAACTTTGCCCTGGCCGGGAGGAATGAAAGTTCAGTTTATTCTGCAAAATGTCGGGCTCCTTGGGATGGTTGCCGTGCAGGGATTTGGCAGTTGGCGAGGCGGAGAGCATCAACCTGTTTTTGTTTTCTTTGCTTTACTCGCTGGGGCGGCATTTGCGATCATGTTTTACAATCTTTATTTTGTCCTCTCCCCAAGCGAAGAAGAGGCGCTACCCACAGAAATTACTGGCGATATGAAAGTGGGAATAGTGCTCGACCAGTTTCCTCAATCCCTGACACTATTTATTGAGAGCGGATTTCAGACTCTGGCTAACCCGACAGCACGGCAAACCTTTGCCAAAATGGTATCGATAGATAAAGCCTGCGAAAAACATGGTGTGTCCTCTACAGAGTTTCTGGAAAAACTTAATCAGGAAATTTTCAAAAAAGAGAATACGTCCGATGCCTCAGCGAATGCTGGCGAAGCTAGTTCAGCAGGGCAGGAAATTCAGCGTGGGGAAATGTGTGAGGGCGATACTCGGGTCGGGAGCTTGATAAAAACCTATATCACCACCAAATCCGTGTTCGAAGCGCATTACGGGGAAGGGTGCTTTTCTTGTCCGGGTCAGGTCTTTGAGACCGTGGCGCAAACTGCCAGCATGCATAATGTAGACCTCGAAAAAATTCTCAGTGAAATTAACGCTACGATTCAAAACGAATTAAAAACTTCTTAGGTGAATTCCAAAAAGAATGAATTCAAAGAATATGTGCTGGATCAACTCCACGGAATCAATATTAAAAATCGTGAGCCTGCTCTATAAGTAGACAAATTTAAAACCCCTTTGTTAGGGGGAGCTATGCGTAAATTGGAAAACCTAAGAAGGGAGATGCTTCGAGAGCCTCAGCATGACACCAAAAAACCCTGAAAATGTCATGCTGAGGCTCTCGAAGCATCTCCCTTTTCTGTTTAGTCCCGTTAATCTTCCTCAGGCTAAAAGAACTTGCGCTCCTGCTTCGGCGACTGCGTGATCATTTTCAACGGAAGAGCCGGATACGCCGATAGCACCCACTATATTGCCTTCTTTATCTTTCAGGGGAACACCTCCGGGGAAGGTGATTAAACCACCGTTAGAATGTTCGATGTTGAAGAGCGGGCCGCCCGGTTGACTGAGTTTTCCAATTTCTCCGGTAGGCATATCGAAGAAGCGCGCGGTTTTAGCTTTTTTGATCGAGATATCAATGCTCCCCAACCAGGCCCCTTCCATCCGAAAAAAAGTTTTTAGATTTGAGCCCGCATCCACTACGGCAATATCCATTTTACAGTCTATCTCTCTAGATTTTTCCATCGCGGCTCGCAAAACTTTTCTTGCCGCTTCATCAGAAATATCTTTAGTTGTAACTTGTTCCATTTTTTGTTTCTCCGTCTAAAAATTATATTTAAATGTATTTTTCATATATGTATTTAATAGAAGGGGTATAGCAGACTACAGTTAAAGGGGCAACAATATTGGTTGCAGGATAGGTATCAGCCTGTTAGATAGGGGGCTTTTCCTTCTTGGCTTCTTGCCAGTATTTTTCGAGTTCTTCGAGGGGGGTGTCTTTCAATTCTTTGCCCTGCTTGGCGACTTGTTCTTCGATATATTGGAAGCGTTGAATGAACTTGTTATTGGTCATGCGCAGGGCTTCTTCGGCATCGACCTTTTTGAATTTGGCGATATTGACCAGCACGAACAGGATGTCCCCCAATTCCCCTTCGATATCGGCTTCTTTTCCTGAAAGCACCGCTTCTTTGAACTCGGCGACTTCTTCATCCAGTTTATCGAACACGGCGGTGATTTCATCCCAGTCGAATCCGTGTTTGGCCGCTTTCTTTTGCAGTTTTTGGGCGCGCAGGAGTCCGGGTAGATGCTTAGGAACCCCATCCAGCACCGATTTCCTGTGGGCATTGTTTTTTTCCTGCTTTTTAATTTCCTCCCATTGCGTAACGACTTCATCCGGGGTTTCCAGATTTCCTTCCTGAAAGACATGCGGGTGACGGCGGATCATTTTTTCGCTGATGGCTTGCACGACATCTTTTATATTGAACTCGCCTCTGTTTTCTGAAATTTTTGCGTGAAACAAAATCTGATAAAGCAGATCTCCTAATTCGTCCTTTATTTCTTCCGGGTTATTTCCATCCAGAGCCTCCAGCGTTTCGTAGACTTCCTCGACCAGATAAGGTTTCAGGGTTTCGCGGGTTTGGACTTTATCCCAGGGGCAACCCTTTTCGCTCATCAGGGTGTCGACAATTTTGGTTAGTTTTTTAAATGCGGAATCGCTCATGAATTTTTAAGCCAGAAATTTTAAGATGACTGAGTCGGCAATGAAAAGTCCTTTTCTCGACAGGGCCATTTGGTTTTGATTGAAGGTGATGAGACCCTCGTTGAGCAGAGGATCGATCACTTTGCCGTATACATTTTTAAAAGAGACTTGAAACCGTTTTTCGAATTCTTCAATGGGGATGCCTTTAAGACGCCTAAGACCGAGCATAATGGTTTCGCCCATAGCGTGCATAGGTTCGAGTTTTTCGGTAGATTCTACTGCTGATCCTTTTACCTGCACTTCACGGATATAACGGGAAGGCAGGTTGATGTTTTTGAAACGCTCTCCATCTAAATAGGAGGAAGCACCGGCCCCAAGCCCCAGGTATTCCCCGTTATTCCAATAATTGAGATTGTGCTTGCATTCGAATCCGGGCCGGGAAAAATTTGAGATTTCATATTGTTCATAACCTGCGGATTGCAATGTATCAATCGTTACCTGAAACATTTCCAGTTGGGTTTCTTCGGGAGGCAGGGTGAGGAGTCCTCGTTCCTGCAATTTGAAAAAAGAGGTTGCTGGCTCTATCGTCAATCCGTAGGCAGAAATATGCTCCGGCTTCTTGTCGAGCGCCTGCTGTAAATGAGAGTGCCATTTTTCCGGCAACTGACCGGGAAGACCCGACATTAAATCGAGAGAGAGGTTATCAAATCCGGCCAAACGTGCTCGATCAACAGTGGAGTGGATTTCTTCTATGTCATGAACACGTTCTAATAATTTCAGTTCGTCAAGGTCAAAGGATTGTACGCCTATGCTGATGCGGTTGAATCCTGATGATCGGATTTGTTTCAGTGTTTCCTGCTTTATAGTTGCCGGATTGGCTTCGATGGAGATTTCGCAATCCTCATTAAGGTGGAAATTTAGTTTTATATTGCCGAGAATTTTATCCAAGCTGGCAGGAGGCAGAAGGGTAGGGGTGCCGCCGCCAAAAAATACGGTGGGGACGGTTAGCCTGCCAAGTTTATGTGCATAATGTTTGATCTCCGATAACAGGGCCGAAACATAAATCTCTGATTCCTCCCTGCTCTCGGGATGGGAATTGAAGTCGCAATAGCCGCATTTGTGCAGGCAATATGGAATGTGAATATATATTCCCAATGGGTTCATGATATGATTAATAATTAACAGGTTTTGAAACCATCTCCAGTAAATTTAATCTTACACTGTAGATGGTTTTTATGTTTAATCTCGTCTTATATGACAGATAATTATGACAGATACTTTCAAATCTGGCTATGCCAGTATAATTGGCAGGCCAAATGTGGGCAAGTCCACGCTATTGAATCGTTTGTTGATGCAAAAGGTAGCGGTGACTTCCCGGCGCCCGCAGACGACCCGCAATAAAATCACAGGCGTTTTACATCTCCCCAATGCGCAAATCATCCTAGTGGATACACCGGGAATTCATCAATCAGAAAGAACTCTGAACGAAATGATGGTGCGGACAAGTGTGAGCACTTTTTCGGATGTGGATCTGATTCTGATGATGTTGTCCGCCGATGCGGGATTTTGCGAGGAAGATGAGTTTGTTTTGAAATCCATGAAACAGGTTAAAACGAAAAAGGTTCTTGTCGTCAATAAGATAGATTTGGTCGAAAAGCCCATCCTTCTCTCATTGATGGATGAGATGAATAAGAAATCGCTCTTTGAAGAAATTATTCCCATATCCGCTCTTAAAGAAGATGGTCTGGAGCAATTAAAAAACCTTATTTTAAAATACCTGCCTGAAGGTCCGGAGTATTTCCCCAAAGAGATGGTGACGGATTGTCCGGAAACCTTTCTTTTTGGTGAGATCATTCGTGAAAAAATATTGAACCTCACTCGGTTTGAGGTGCCGCATTCCGTAGCAGTTGTAGTGGAAGACATGTATGAGCAGGAAAACGGAGTGGTGCAGATCGATGCTACGATTTATGCGGAGAAGGACTCACAGAAAAAAATACTGATCGGTGAGAGAGGAAGCATGTTAAAAAACATTGGACGCCAGGCACGGCAGGAGTTAGAAAAACGCCTGGGTGCCAAGATATTTTTGAAACTATTTGTTAAAGTAAAAGCCAACTGGAGAGACCAGAGTCGAGCTATAAAGGAGTTCGGTTATACCCATGATTCATTTTAAAACCGATGAAGAAATAGAAATCATGAAGGAAAGCTGTCGGCTTGCGGCAGAAGTCCTGATTATGATTGAGCCTTATGTAAAACCCGGAGTGACCACTGAAAGGCTGGATCAAATCTGCCATGATTATATTGTGTCCCACGGTGCTATTCCCTCACCCTTGAACTATCGAGGTTTTCCCAAGAGTATCTGCTCATCCGTTAATGAAGAGATTTGTCATGGCATTCCCTCCAGTCGAAAATTGCGTAATGGGGATATTGTCAACTTGGATATCACCACTTTCCTTAAAGGATTTCATGGCGATACCAGTCGCACGTTTTTTGTGGGGTCCCCTCGTAAAAAAGCTGAAAAGCTTGTTGAGGTATGCCGGGAAGCCTTGCAAAAAGGCATTGAATGCGTCAAGCCCGGTGGCCGATTAGGAGATATTGGTGCCACGATCCAGCAGTTTGCCGAGGGCCATGGATATTCCGTGGTGCGCGAGTTCTGCGGACATGGGATTGGGAATAATTTTCACGAAGAACCGCAGATTCTACACTACGGAAACTTTGGAGATGGACTGGAAATAAAAAAAGGCATGGTGTTTACTATTGAACCTATGATCAATATGGGAAAACCAGACTTGAAAATCCTTCCCGATAAATGGACAGCCGTGACTGAAGACAGTAGCCTCTCGGCCCAGTTTGAACATACCCTCTGCGTCACAGAATCTGGAGTCGAAGTGATGACTCGCCTCGATAGCCGTACCCAGTTTTAACTTGTTTTTTTTCTGGTAGATTTAAAATTTGTTAGAGTTATAGGACTCAAACCCATCATGGTCAACTTCTCTCTAGGTTTAGATGATACCCAATGAGTGAAACTTTATTTTTGAGCTGATATTTATCACATGATAATGCTTATCAGTTCTGAAAATTAATCAAGGATAAAACCCTCTTCCCACGTTGGTATATCTGCCGATAATTTCAAATGATTTATCGCGCTCTGTTTTTCAACCCGGTCTTATTGATATATATTCTCATTATTAGGATCAATTGTAACTTGTTATAAATAAAGGAGTTGACTTTATTCTGGGGTTTGTTATTTTGCAGGCAGAAGATCGTTTCGTTAATTGACTATTAATAAATCAGGGGGACTCGATGAAGGGTGATAAAGCAGTACTCAGTGCTTTGAACGATGTGTTGATGGCAGAATTAACGTCGATCAATATTTATTATATTCATTACAAAATGCAGGAAGATTGGGGATATGACAAGGTGGCGGCTCACTCGCGAGAAGAGTCTATGGGTGAGATGAAACATGCGGACCAAATGATTGAACGCATCCTCTTTCTGGATGGGGTGCCCAATATGCAGAAATACGATACGGTTCTTGTGGGGAACAATGTAGAAGCTCAATTGAAGAATCAGTATAAAATTGAACTCGCTCATGTCACCCGCCTTCGCAAACATATTAAAACATGTTTGGACAAAAATGATTTTGGGACGAAAGAAATCCTGGATGGTATTCTCGAAGATACGGAGGATAGTGTGGATTGGTTAGAAACCCAGTTCAACCGTATCAAAGATATAGGGATTCAAAATTATTTGACGGAGAGTATGAGCAAGGAAGGAAATTAAAGTAAATCAATCGTTAAAAGGCAAGTGAGCCTCATAACCCATCAGAGTGTTGATGGGTTGTGGGGCTTTTTTTTTGTAAGCCGGATGGGTGCAATTACTTTAGGCAATTTCTACAAATTCCCAACAATTCCATTTTATGGTGTTTCAAGGTAAAACCATATTGTTCGCAAATTTGGAGCTGGTACTTTTCAATGAGTGGATGTTCAAATTCTACCGTATCCCCGCAACGTGTGCAGATTAAATGGTCATGATGACGAACATGAAACATTCGCTCATAGGTTTTCTTTCCATTCTGAAAAGAATGCGCTTCTATCAATCCACAATCCGTCAATAATTTCAGAGTTCGATACAGGGTTGCGATTCCTAAATCGGGTTGATGTATCAGAATTTGTTTATGGAGAGCCTCCATCTCAACATGTCCCTCAAAAGATAAAAATACTTCGAGGATCATTTTTCTTTGCGGTGTCCAACGAAGGTTTTGTTGACGAAGGAAGTCTTTGAAAAGGTCAAATTCGTTCAGCATTTTTTTAATTGAGAAAGATTATCAAAGTCATAATATTGTGAGAAAAGTATAATAAAAACGAAAAAATTACAAGCACAATGGAAAAAAAATCCATAAACCATTATAAATAAAAAGTTTATAAGTTTTAAAAATAATTGCATCTAAGGGTTGACAATACCAGGTTTTTTATTTATATTGATAACCGTTATCAATTTAATGGTGGTGACCCAATGCAAGAGAGAAAAGTGAAAATTTGTAAGGGCCCTGGTTGCAAGGCGTGGTCGTCCGACCGAATTGCCAGAGAGTTGCAGGAGATTCGGGAGGCTTTGGACCTTGAGCCGATAAGAGTTTGCCGCGTCCCGTGCATGAAGGTTTGTGGGGGTGGGGCATCCGTTCGAGTCAATGCAAAGTCCGAAATTGTGAAAATGAAGGAAGTGGATGATGTGTTGAACGCTTTAGGGATTCGAGAAGCGGGTGTAACCTGCCAGGCGTAGGCAAAAAAAATTTACTTTTTTTAATTTTGATAATGATTTTCAAAATTAAATATAGATATTGTTTCTACTTTGTTTTGAGAAAGGAGCTGGGTTTATGAGTGTTGCGATAGTGGGTGGTTTGGATCGATTAAAAAGACTTTATGAGAAGAAGTGCGTGGATATGGGGTATCAGGGCAAAGTATTCAGTAGGCAGGTTCCTAACCTTGCTAACAGGATGACCGGGGTTAATGGGATC
>Ga0233434_1003191_pt1 | contig 13595 bp, 10 predicted proteins | sample SI_122_August201_4_FD_182738 | JGI IMG/M metagenome (GOLD analysis project Ga0233434, IMG submission 182738) | Seawater microbial communities from Saanich Inlet, British Columbia, Canada - SI_122_August2016_120_MG | ecosystem: Environmental > Aquatic > Marine > Inlet | place: Canada: British... | reverse complement strand
TAAAAGGATTTAGAGCACCTACATTTTCACTTGATTCGTCAACATCATGGGCAATAGATTCGTTAAAGAAATTCGGATATTCTTATGATAGTAGTATTGTTCCAATTAAAACAAAAATGTATGGATTATCAGATGCAGAAAAATACCCTTACAAAATTTCATCATCCTCAATAGAAAAACATGATCCAAAATCTGAACTTTGGGAATTTCCTTTAATGAAAACAAAATTTTTAGGGAAAAAAATTCCTGCAGGTGGTGGATTTTATCTAAGAACATTACCCTCAAAAATTATTAAAAAATCTATTAATGAATACAATAAAGATGATAAACCTGCAATAATGTATATTCATTCATGGGAACTGACTCCAGAACATATGCCTAAAATAGATCTACCAATTAGAGAGAAATTCATTACATATCACAATATCGATAAATCTCTACCAAAAATGGATGAATTAATAAAGAAATTTGAATTTACGTCATTTGAGAGATATCTAAAAGAATGAATGATTAAACAAGTTTAAACTTTAGAAAAATATCAAAAACATAAACATGACTGAAAATAAAAAAAGGAAAATTGTGATAGGGCTTCCAGCATTTAATGAAGAAAAAAATATAGGTAAAATCGTAGCCCAATTATTAGATAAATCATATTCAGTCATAGTTTGTAATGATGGTTCATCAGATAGTACTGGAATTATTGCCGAAAAAATGGGTGCAATTATAATTAATCATAAAAAAAATTTAGGATATGGGGCAGCCATAGGTAGTATTTTCAAAAAGGCTAGAGAAGAAAAATTCGATATTTTAGTGACATTTGATTCGGATGGTCAACATAGGATTTCAGATATTGAAAAAATTATTGAACCCATACAAAATAAAACAGCAGATATTGTTATTGGTTCAAGATTTACTGAAGATGGAAAAGCAGATATGCCAAAATATAGAAAAATGGGGATTAAAGTCATAACAAATCTTGTAAATTCTCAAACAGGTAAAAAAATAACAGATTCACAAAGTGGATTTAGATCATATAGTTCTAAAGTATTATCTCAAATGAATTTATCCGAAAATGGAATGGGGGTATCAACTGAAATTTTAATTAAAGCAAATAAACAAAAATTAAAAATCACAGAGATTCCAATTACAATTTTATATGAAGGAGAAACATCAACACATCATCCAATTTCACATGGTACTTCAGTTATTCTAAGTACAATGAAATTTATTTCAATAGAACGCCCATTGAAATTTTATGGAATTCCAGGTATAGGGTTTTTATTAATTGGTTTATTTTTTGCAGTTTGGACAATTCAAGAATTTACAAGTACGGGAAGAATAATTACAAATATTTCATTAATTGGTGTAGGCTCAATTATTTTTGGAATGATATTAACAATGACGTCAATTATGCTGTTTTCATTAGTTAATGTTGTGAGAGAACGAAGATAATAATTTCTATTAAAAATAATATGTCTACCACCATAGAAGCAATAAAAAAGAATAAAAAAGAAAGTTTAATTTATTGTAGTTTAATTTTTTTTGGAAGTATAATATTTAGATTATATTATTTTCCATATGAATTACCTGTAGTAGTAGATGCTGTAGACTATTTTATGTATGCAACAGAAATTTCAATACTAAAGAATTTACCACAAGATTGGATTGTCATAAATAATGGATGGCCAATATTTTTATCATTTTGGTTTTCAATAATTCAATTAGAAGAAACACAACAATTCATGAATCTACAAAGAATTTTGACTGTAGTAATTTCAAGTGCTACAATAATACCAATTTATTTTATTTGTAAAAATTTTGTTGATGCAAAATATGCCATTGTTGGGGCCATATTATTTGGTATAGATCCAAGAATTGTATTAAATTCATTATTGGGGGCAACAGATCCACTTTACATATTTTTAGGAGTAATTTCATTTGCATTACTTTTAAAAAATGAAAAAAAATGGACATATTTGGCATTTACATTTGCAGCATTCTGTACAATTGTTAGAGGTGAAGGAATATTTTTCCTACTAGCAATAACAATCATCTTTTTTATGAAAAATAAAATTAATTTTGAATCACTTAAAATTTTTGTACCCTCAATAATGATATTTTTAATAATTCTAATTCCAATATTGTATCAAAGAATAGAAATTTCTGGTACAGATGGAGTGTTTATTCGTGTCTCACAAGCAGCGATGGAAACTTCAATTGTTTCAAATAATACTAGTTATCAAAATATTTTTTCAGGCATAGAATTATTTTTTAAATATTTAATTTGGGTATTGATTCCAAATTTTATATTTTTTATTCCGTTGACAATAATTTATTTTATAAAAACTAGTTTTAAAGAAAATAAATTTATAATAATATTTTTTGTAATTATGTCAATTCCTGCATTATATGCATACATGGTTCCCGCAGAAGATACAAGATATTTGTATTTTCTATTTCCAATTTTTTCATTATTATCTACAATAATTATATCAAGATATTTAGAAAATAAAAAATTTAAAAATTATTTCTTAATAATAATTATTTCTGGAATAATTATTGGCTCATTATTATTTTATGAATATAAGAAAGATGATTGGAGAATGAATAATCAAATTGAAATAGATAATGTAAAAATAGCAAAAGAAATAATTCTAACTACAGGTAATGTTAATTTACACCCAACAGAAGCTCGTTATATTTTAGCATTACAAATTCCAAATGAATGGCCATATTTTCTCAAAGATATTCAATTAAGCCCTACAACAATTCCATGGTTAGATAGTAAATCATTAGAAGGCTATATTAAACAAAATGAAAAAGAATTAACACATATTATTGTAGATGATAATAAAAAATTACCAGAATTTTTACTGGATGTTTATTATAATGAACATAATTATGATTTTTTAGTTCTTAAGAAAGATTTTGGGAAATTAGGATTTGATACTAAATTAAAAATTTTTAAAATTGATTACGATAAATTTTATTTATCTGATGAATAAATATTAGAGTAAACTAAATTTATTTATAAATTATTAATAATTTAATTTCTACTTATTTTGAATTTTTAATTGATTATAATTATACAATTTATGAGATTTTAGAATGATTTTGATTACTCTATCTAATCCATTAAGTATTTTTAATTTTTTTAATTTTCTATCAAATTCTTTTCTATTATTATAGTCCAACATTTTTTCAAAAATTATTGGGAATTGTTGCGCTAATTTAGAATTAATTTGATATCCAATTTTTTCTTTAGTAATGAAAGAATGTTTTGATTCTCGTGAATTTACTGGAATTGAAATACAAGGCACATTTAATGATGCCAATTCAAAAACAGTTCTTCCATTAGAAGTAATTGCAAAATCTGCATTTCTAAATTGATTTGCTAAATAGTCAGATCTCTCAACAACATCAATGTTATATCCATTTTTTTTCATTTCATTAATTAATGAAAATAATTTTTTTGAAAAATTATAACCAAATCCCAAGATCACAGTAAATTTTATAGAATAATATGGATATTTTAACAGAATTTTTAGAATATCATAAGTCTTATTCGTAGGATCTGTACCTCCAAAACTTATCACAATATGGGATACTTTTTTTCTAAGATTATGAGGCGGTAGAAATCTAAATTCATCTCTAACACAAGCAAAGGAATTTCCATAATAATGATTTTTCTTTGATTTTCCATAATAAATTGGATTAAATACTAAATCAGCTAAAGAATTACCTTTTCCTAAATCTTCAAAATTTACAACAAAACAACCAGAATTTTTCAATTGTTTCATGTAAGAAATTTCAGTGTTTAGAATATCATTAAAAACGATATCAGGTTGATATTTGTTAAGAATTTTCTTGAATTCGGAACTATTTGAAAAGAAATTAAGTTCAAAATTATATTCTTTAATTTTTTGAAATCCCATTTTTCTTTTATTATGCATTACAATTAGTATATCAAATTGTCTCAATCGGTTTAATATTGTTAATATATTAAAAATATGACCTAAACCCAGTAATTTACTTCCATCAACTCTAACAAGAATTTTCTTCCTTGAGAGAATTTTCTCTAATGAGGAAAATGAATGGTAATCTTCAAGATTAATTAAATTTGATTTTGGTATTGAAATTCCGAAATTTTGTTGAATTTTTTTTTCCTTTAACAAAAAATCACAATCAAAAGAAAAAATTTGGTGTAATTTAACAATTTTTTTGTTAATTTTTAAAAGTTTGTTTAAATTTTTTTGATTAGACGAAATATTTACAAAATTTTCATTAATTTTAAATTCTTCATATCCCACAATTGATTTTACATTATTTGATAAATTTGAGAAAAAAGATTCAATTGTTTTCTTTTTAAATAATGGATAGTTAGGAGATATAACAAAACAAGAATCATAGTTCAACCCTTTTGTTTTTAATTTTAATAATGCATTATGAACAATAGAAAAAACAGATGTATCATTTTTAGTTAAACGTTTTGGCCTATCAATAAAATTACATCCATAGAATGTTGTAATTGTTTTAATCATTTCAGAGTCAGTTGAAACATAAATATCAGCTTTTTTGTATTCTAAACAATTTTTTAAAATATAATAAAGTAAGGGTTTATCATTGACTAAATGAAGATTTTGTTTTGAAATTAATTCTTGTGTATTTTCTCTTGCTAGAATTAAAATTAATTTTTTTGCCATATTATTTTAGATCTTTCCATTGAATAGGTTGATCATTATCAAGATTAATTTTTGCTTTCATACCAATAACTTTTTTCAGAAATTTAGGAGAAATTCCAATACCAGGTCTTTTAATTGCTATTTTTTCTTTTGTAATAAGTTCATCCATAGAAATATTTTTGTTTGTTACAATACTTCTTCTAGCATATTTTACAGCTTCAGATTCAGAATCAAAATTTTTTCTTTTAGACACTCCTTTAGAAATTTCAGCATCATTTAATTCTAATTTTAATTTTTTGAAATCATTGGAATCTAAGGAAAGTCGATGATCAGGACTAGTTTTTAGATTTTTATTATATGTAAAGTGTTTTTCAATACAACATGAACCATAAAATGTAGAATAGACAGCAATATTAGTCCCTAATGTATGATCAGAAAATCCTATAGGATAATTAGGGAATTTATTTGAAAGCGTTTGAATCATTTCTAGATTTGCATCTTCAGATTTTGTGGGATATGACGTAATGCAATGCATTATTATAATTTTTTTATTACCTTGTTTTTCAATTGTATTTATTGCTTCTTTGATTTCGTTTAGAGACGCCATACCAGTGGAAATGAAAATAGGTAGTTTTTTCTTTGCAACATGTTCAATTAAAGGAATATGAGTAATGTCAGCAGATGCAATCTTAAATGCTGGAGCTCCTAAAGAATGTAAAAGATTTGCACTTTCTTCATCAAAAGGAGTTGAAAAACAAATTATTTTTTTCTTTTTTGCATAATTAAAAATTTTTTTCCAATCACTATTGGTTAATCCATCCAATTTTTTAAATACATCAAATTGTGATTCATTTTTTTTCTTGTCTTTCCAATATTTAGGAGCAGTTTTTGTAGCCAATTTTGCTGCTTTGTAAGTTTGAAATTTAATACTATCAGCATTCCCAAGAACAGCTGCATCAATCAATTTTAGTGCTTTTTTTAAATTGCCTTCATGATTTGCACCCGCTTCAGCAATTGTAAAACAAGGATTGTTTTTACCAATGAATTTATTATGAATCTTAATTTGTTTCAATTTTATTTATTTTGTGACATTTAATTAGCCATTTATGGATTTCTCCTCTATATTCAGAATAATTAAGAATATTAAAGAATTTTAGGCATTAATTATCATATCAATTTGAAAGAAAATGATTAATCAATAATTTTTTCATAAATAGTTGCTTTTGGTTTAAAACCAAGATTTTTAATTAATTTTTTTGAAGATTCATTTTTATCATTTATAGTAGCAAAAAATCTTTCACGAGGATTCAATTTCATAAGTAATTTTACAGATTCAGTTCCAATCCCTTTATTTTGAATTTTTTTATCCAAGAAATAACCAATCTCATTATTTTCTAAAATTTGAACAAATCCTAAAGATTCATTTTCATCTGAAATTACATAACGTTTAATTTTATTTTTAAAAAATTCATCAATTGTAGGCATAGATAAAAAAGTTACAGAAAGATCAGACTTCAAAAATTCTTTAATTAAATTATAAATGAATAAATTGTCTTCGATAACAGATTCACGCAAAAAATAGGTTTTGTTTTTTAAAAAATATTTATTTGTCATTCATTCAATCAACATTATATTAGCATTTAATTCTTTTTTACTATTAAAATATTATTTAATTATATTTTTAATCATTTCATTCATAAGTAATTTTTTAAATTAAATATGAGAGCAAAATTTAAAAAATATTTTAATGCATTGTATGTCCACCATAGATTAAATTGATTAGTTTTTAGTGTAAGTTGAGAGATTCTAGGAATAGTAAATTCATTAGCTCTTTCTATTGTAACTTTGGTATCTAATTGTTTTAGAAAACTTTCTAAATCAGTTGTTTTTTTAAGTTCACTCCTATTTTTTTGTTGAATATACATTTCTCCTCTATGTATATCCTCGGTTGTGATTTTTAAAACATTAAAATCGTTTAAAGATGTAAGTAGATTAGAATAGTTTGATGGGTCCTTAGGTAATTCAACTGTAAGTATTTGTGGTAATGAATGTTTCATGAATTCACAATTTATTTTATCATCATCAAAAAATGCAATGCTATCTAATCCAATATTAAGTTCTTGAGCAATTTCTTTCATATTAGATACTTTGTCATTCCAATTGATTCGAATACAAGCAAAATTTTTTTTGCGCAGAACCATAAAAGGATGTTCTTCAATAACTTTTAAAGCATCATCAAGGTTATTTTTACTATTAATTGCTAATATTATTCCACGTTGATGAAGTGCAAGCAATCGTTGTTGAAATTCCATAAAAGAAGCTCCTTTACCATTTGGAGAAAGATCAATTCCTTCAAAACCGTCTTCACCAACTATACCTCCCCATAAGGTATTATCTAAATCTAAAACTATGCACTTTTTATTAATTCCAACAATTGGTTTGATATATCCCATTAATTCATCTACAAAAAATTCAACAGAATTTAAAGAAATATGAATATCTCCAAAATAAAATTGACGGTAATCAAAAACGTTTAACTCTCCATGTTTTTGAATGAAAGAATTCATATCAAAAAGAAATAAAGAAGGTTTATTCCGAATAAAACAATTTAATTGTAAATTAAAATCTTCAATCATTTCTTTCATTGAATATTCAACTTTATTTTCAAAAATTCCATATGGAGAATAAGTTGGAATAGAAAGAGAAGATATGATTAATTTTGATTCAGAGTTTTTACAAAATTGTTCTAAAATTGAAAATATGTTTTCAGTTGCTTCTTTAATTATCTTTTTTTTTTCAATAACAGATTTTGAATAAGGAAAAAAGAATAGATCTCCAATAATTTTTCTAGTATCTAATAGTAAAAATGTGATATCAGCTTTAAATTTATAGATAGAACTTGAAGGATTTAGCACTTCTTGCATATATTGATTGTAATTAGCTTGAAAAGTAGTACAACCAATATTTGATTGTGAACATTTTATTGAAACAATTTCTGGAATTCCATTGATAGTAAAACTAGAAAGAAATGCAACTCGTGTTTGTTTAGGAAATTTTTTTAAATCGAGGGACTTGACGGATTTAATGTATTCATAAATTTTCATGATGATAATATAAAAGAGACAGATTTATAATTTTAGAATATACAGTACGAAATAGTGAAAGTAAAATGTGCTGTAATTGGTTTAGGAAGAATAGGAGTAGGTTTCGATGATAATCAAAATAAAATCATACGCACACATGTTCAAGCATATAAAAATCATAAAAATTGTGAATTAATTTCATTATGTGATATTGATGAAAATAAGTTAAAAAAATATGGTAAAAAATTTAGAATATCAGAATTATATACATCTTATTCAGAATTATTTAAAAATGAAAAAATAGATTGTGTTTCTATTTGTACATTTGCAGATACACATAAAAAAATTGTAAAAAAAGCTGCAGAATTTGGCGTAAAAAGAATTTTTTTAGAAAAACCCATGGCTAGTACTTTAGACGATGCAAAAGAAATCATAAATATTTGTAAAAAAAATAAAATTACACTTTCAATTGACCATCAAAGAAGATTTCATTCAAATTATCCAGAAATTAAAAAAAATATAGAAAATAAACTCGGAAAAATTTATTTTATAAATATTACATATGGATCAGGTATTGGAAACACAGGTACGCATATTTTTGATATGTTAAGATATTTTTTTGGAGAGGTTTATTCAATTCAAAGCAGCAAAAGTTCTATAAAATCAAATAATCCAAAAGATCCAAACATTGATGTTTCTTTAACATTTGTTAATAAGATAAAATGTAAAATGAATGTTTTAGATTGGAACAATTATGCAGAATTAAAAATGGATATTTTTGGTAAAAATGGAATGATCAGTTTAAACATGTTAAATAATATTGGTGAATACTACACTAATATTAAAAAAAATACAGAAAGTTATCAAACCCTCAAATTAAGTAAAACTATTAACAAAAAATCAAAATTATCACCAATTCAAATTGGTCTAAATGATTTACTATTATCTACAAAAAACAATTGTAAAACACTATCTGAACCTAATGATGGGTATCATGCATTAGAGCTAATAATAGCTAGCATGATGTCATTAAATAATAATAAGATAATCACATTGCCAATTAAAAAATCAAAAATAAATATTTCTGTAAGGTAAAAAATTATGTTAGGTGTAATACAAGCTAGAATGAATTCAAAAAGATTGCCTGGGAAAGCAATGATGATGATTAAAGGAAAACCTATGATATGGCACATAATTAATAGAATTAAAAATATTGAAAATATTTCAGATGTAATTGTATCAACATCAAATACAAAAGAAGATCAAATATTATGTAAATATTTAAAAAAAAATAAAATAAAATATTTTTCTGGAAGTGAAAACAATATTTTAGAAAGGTTATACGAAACTGCAAAGAAATTTGGACCAGATTCAATAGTAAAAATTAATGGAGATTCTCCATTAATTGATCCATTTTTAATAAATAATGGAATTACAAAATTCTTATCAAGTAAAAATAAACCAGATATGGTAACAAATTCAATACAAGATACTTTTCCTATGGGATTACAATATTGGATAATAAATTATAAAACTTTAGAACAATTATATCAAAAAATTTCAGATAAATTTTGGAAAGAGTATTTTATTATGTATATACTAGAAAATAAAAATAAATTTTCAGTTATAGAAATGAAAAATAATAAAGATTATTCACATTTACGATGGACTGTAGACTATGAAGAAGATTTAAAGTTTGTAAGAGAAATTTATGAGAATTTATATACAAATAAAGAAATTTTTTCAATGAAAAACATTTTAGAATTATTAGAAAGAAAAGAAAATCTATCAAAGATTAATGCCAGATATGATCCTAAATCATATTTAGAACTATATGAAAAAGATAAAAAACAAAATTTATGTTAGAAGAAATTAAGAAATTAATTCATTTTTACAATTTAAGATTTTTTTGATGGCATCTATAATATCCTGCATATCTGATATTGTAGCAGGAGGTCTACAAATTAGAGTGTTAACTAATGTAGTATCATGTAATTCTTCAGCAGTGGGGCAAATTCCTTTAGAATATTCTACATTTCCATTATAATGTCTAAATGCAAATGCCTGCTTTTCTAAATATAATGGATTAAGGTATAATGGTTCAACATATCCTGCAAAACACGGAATACCTTCAGCCTGAAGAGCATCACAAAAAAGATTACGAGAGATGCCAATTAGTTTTTCATCAAAGCGGAATCCAAACATCCAGTAAACATGTTTTACATGATCATGTTTGACATGAGTCAAGCCAGGAATTTTATTTATTTCAGATTCTAAAAATGATCCTAACTTTATGCGTTCATTAGTGAGATAATCTAATTTTTTTAATTGAGCAATACCTAAAGCTGCTTCCATTTCAGTCATTCGATATCCCCAACCAAGAAATTCTGATTTGTATGTTCTTTTTTTCATGCTAGGTAATACAACTTCTCCATGGTTTCTAACCATACGCGCGGTATTTGCGATATCTTCATCATCAGTAATAAGCATACCACCCTCTCCAGTCATTATTGTTTTTGATTCTTGAAAAGAAAATATGCCACAGTCACCCATTGTTCCGACTTTTTTATTCTTGTATTCCCCATTGATACTCTGTGCACAATCTTCAATAATTTTCAGATTATTTTTTTTTGCAATATCTAATATTTCATCCATTTCACATGAATGACCAAATAAATGAACAGGAATAATTGCTTTAGTTAAAGAGGAAATACAATTTTCAATTTTTTTAGGATCTATACAAAAAGTTTCAGTTTCAACATCACAAAATATAGGGATAGAATTATTCATTAAAGCAGAGGTTGCTGTAGATGTGAAAGTTGTTGGCGGTACAATTACTTCTTCACCAGGGGCAACACCGACAGAAACAACAGCTGCATGCAAGGCAGAAGAAGCTGAATTAAAAGCCACAGCAAATTTACTTCCTATTTTTTGAGAAAATTTTTCTTCAAATTCTCGAATTTTTTTACCACCGAGAAAATTTTCACCTGGACTTGCAATAAAAGTAGAAATATTTCCACTTTCTAAAACTTGTAGTAGTTGTGATTTTTCATCATCTCCAATAATTGGATGTTTAGGGAAAGGATTCTGTCTAATTTTAGGACCACCATTTAATGCAAGTTTTTCCAATGTATAAGATTTAAGAAATTGGTTATTAAATCATATGATATAAAAAAACAATAAATATCAAAAAATCATAATAATCAAATTTTAAAATTATGATAATGATTTGCTATTAAATCAAATTCAGTCTGATAATGCTCATAAAAATTTTGAAAATTATCAAGAGAGTCATTCAAGGAATCATTATAAAGTGATGATTTGATTTTCAATGTATCAGACATCATATTCATATATGGAATCACAATTTCATTATTTTCAATTACGTTAATTAAACATGAAAGTTCTTTTGAATTATCAATTTTTAGTTGGAATGCTTTAGTAAATAAATCAGGTAATTCTGAAATATCATTTACAGGAAACACTGAATTTAAACCATCGTAAAAAATATCATGTAATGTCAAAACAGGTTTATTAAAAAATAATGCTTCAAAACCAGCAGTTGGAAAAACTCCAATTACTGCTTTACATTTTGAAATTAATTCAAAATGAGATGTTTCATTATGAATTAATTTGACATTTGGTAATTTTAGAATATCTTGATAAAAAGTTAATGATTTCCAAAGTTTTATTTTTTGAGCAGGATGTTCTTTTACATAAAGAATTGAATCAACAGGTAACGATTTTGAAATATATTGAATTAAAGATAGTAAATTAGAATGATATGGTGAATTGAATAGATTTACTGCTTCGGGTGTTTGATTAAGTGGGAAAAAAACAAAATTGTCTTTTTCAATTACTTCCCTCAAAGAATTTTTTTCTAAGAATTTAGAGATTTTATTTTGTGAAATTTTTGTTTTAATTAACCAAGGAAGATAATTTGAAAAATTTTTATGCCTGTTATGGTATGTCAGAGGAGGATTTTTATTAAATTGTTGGATATAACGCGTAATTTTTTTAGATAAACTAAATTTCACAAATTTTGCATTCATTCCAGTTTTTACATGAGAAAAATGTGTTCGTTTTTTAATATAATCAATATCAACTGATGAAAAAGAGCTTGTTGAATTTAATGATTTGAAATATTCACTTTTAATTTCATTTAATTTATAATCATCACTTAGAAGAAATGAGTTAAATAATTTTAGAGGGCTCAACATTAATGTTTTAATGCCTAAACTTTTTGCCACATAAAATAATAAAATATTTGAAATATTTTCTCCAACTTGTTGCATAATAATAAAATCAGGTTGTACTCTATTAAGAAAATCTAAATAAAATTTAATTATAGGTTCTATAATTGAAAAAATCTCATTTTTTGTGTAGTAATGAAAAAAACTTCGATCTTCAATAAAAAATCTTTCAGAATATATCATTTGCCATAAATTTCGATCAAGTTTAGTTTCAATTTTTTTTAGAAAATCTATATCAAAAGAAGTATTTGATTCATAGTGTTCTGGATAATAGTGTAATTCCTCAAAATTTATTAAATCTTGATTAGAAAAAAAATCATAATCTTTTTTGAAAGACGTTAAACCATAAAATTTGTAATCATGAATTTTTTTTAAAGAAAGTCCTATTCCAAAATGTAGATAACTCACTGAGTCGTCAAGCCAAAGTAATACTTTTTTTGTCATTTAGTCTTTCTTTTTTGGAATTATAAAAATATAGGTATTGATAGTTACTAGTAGTAATATAATTATCTAATAATCAATTTATTTTTATTATCGTATCTTTCATACGTTACACTAAATTATACAATTAATCAATGTAAATTACTAAAATGAAAATTGCTCTCGTTTCTGCATTTTTAGAAGATGAAGTGTATGAAAAAAGACTAAATAATGAATTTATGGAAAAAGTGATTTGTAATGAAGATCATTTTTATCATAGAATTGCAAAATCACTTACACAAAATGGATTAGAACCTGTTGTGCATTATTTATCTGAAGAAAAAGAAATTAAAGAGTTCACTCACAAATATGGTCATAAAATTAAAAGAATTCCTGCAAAAAAATACCCATTTATTCATGAATCAATTGTAAAATCACCAGAATTAATAAAAAATATACAAAATGATTTTGATCTTTGTAATTTTGTTTCTGGATATTATGTAAAATATAAAATTCCAGATATGTTTGATTATACTACATCAAAATTATATAAAAAAATGCCCATAATAGCTAGATGGGCAGGTGGAAATCATAAATGGTTACTACCACTAAGAAAAGAAATTAAAAAAACTTCATTAAACAAATGTGATAAAATAATTTGTTCTGGAGAAAATGAGATTAAAAATTTAGAAAAAATTTTTGAAATACCTAAAGAAAAAATTTTACAAATTATGAATCCAATAGATACTACAATTTTTAAATCTAGAAAGAAAGAAACAGCAGCAAAAAAGTTAGAATTAGATTCTAATTATCAATATTTATTGTATGTTGGAAGACTTTCTAAAAATAAAGGAATTGAAGAGATTTTGAGTGTATTTAAAAAATTAAAAGAAAGTCATTCGAACTTGAAATTAATTTTAATTGGAGATGGTCCATTACTAAATCAAATTCAAGACTATATTAAACAAAATAATTTAATCACAGATGTAATTCTTCCAGGTAGATTAACACATGAAATTGCTTGCTACTACTATAACATAAGCTCAGTTTTACTAAATATTGGTGCATCAGGAGGATTAGCAAATGTAGTAATAGAAGCAATTGCATCAAAATTACCAATTCTTGCAACAAATGTGGGTGCAACAAAAGATTATGTA
>Ga0233434_1003183_pt1 | contig 13615 bp, 11 predicted proteins | sample SI_122_August201_4_FD_182738 | JGI IMG/M metagenome (GOLD analysis project Ga0233434, IMG submission 182738) | Seawater microbial communities from Saanich Inlet, British Columbia, Canada - SI_122_August2016_120_MG | ecosystem: Environmental > Aquatic > Marine > Inlet | place: Canada: British... | reverse complement strand
ATTTTAAAGTTATTACCATCACTGCTGATAATTGAAATGGTTCTACTAGTATTTTTTACTAAAAAAAGAATGCTTAAAAAAAAATTGAGAAGTTATGGAGGAATAATTCAATTTACTAATCACATTAAAAGAAGAAGAAAGCAAATTAATAAATTAAAAAATGTTAATGATGATGAAATTTTTAAATCATTTTGTTGTGCAATTGAAACACCATTAGAAGTATCAAAAACCGAAGGTATTGAAAAATTTAATAAATTATTAAAAATTCTAGGCAATCTTGCAGGATATTATAAAGTTAAAAATAATACATAGTAATTAATATATTCAATTCAATAAGTCTTTGACTATAAATGAGTAAATATCATAAAAAAAATGAATGTAGGATTTGTTCAAGTAATAATCTAGAACTAATATTAGATCTAGGAAAACAACCTCCTTCAAATGCATTCATTAAAAAAGAAAATTTAGAAAAATATGAGGATAAATTTCCTTTAAGATTATATTTATGTAAAGAATGTTATTTACTGCAACTTTTAGATATAGTTGATAAAGGAATTTTATTTAAAGAGTATCTCTATATGACAAGTGCAAGTAAACCAATTGTAAATCATTTTGAAAAATATGCATATGATGTTTATGAAGAATTTTTAAAACAAAGTAAAAATCCACTGGTTATAGAAATTGGAAGTAATGATGGAACATTACTCAAAGAATTTAAAAAATTAGGAGCTATGGTATTAGGAATAGAACCTGCAAAAAATATTGCAAAAATAGCAAATGATGCTGGAATTACAACAGAAAATTCTTTTTTAAATCATCATATTGTGAAAAAAAAATCTTTAGAAAAAAAAGCATCCGTAATTGTTGGTAATAATGTATTTGGACATATTGATGATTTAAAGGAATTTATGAAATGTGTAAAAATGTTATCAAAAGAAAAAGGAGTTTTTATTTTTGAGGTGCCATATTTACTTAATTTAATTCAAAAATTAGAATTTGATACAGTATATCATGAACATTTATCATATTTTTCATTAATTCCATTAATAAAATTAATGGATAAATTTAATTTTGAAATATTTGATGTAAAAAAGCAAAAAGTTCACGGAGGTACTATACGAGTTTTTGTATCAAAAAAAAGAAATTTTAAAAAGACAACAAATTTTGAAAAAATGATTAAATTTGAAAAAGACTTTAGAATTAATGAAATTCAAACTTATCAAAAGTTTTCAGAAAATGTAAAAGAATTAAGAGATCAATTAAAAAAGAAATTACTACAATTAAAGAAAGAAGATAAAAAAATTTTTGGATATGGTGCATCTGCAAAAGGAAATGTTTTACTTAATTATTGTAATATTGGAACAGAAATTTTGGACTACATTATAGATACTACACCCTTAAAACAAGGACTATACACTCCAGGTATGCACATACCAGTAAAATCAGATAAACAAAATATTGACAAACCAGCTCAGCATGTGGCATTATTACTTGCATGGAATTACGAAGAAGCAATTATCAATAAAGAACAAGAATTTCTTAAAAATGGGGGTAAATTTTTAGTACCAATACCAATACCTAAAATAATTTCAAAATAAATAATCAAATACTAATGACCCAAAAAAAAATAATTTTAGTTTCAAAATCAATAAATGATTATAATACAATTAAAGAAAGTAGTATTAATAAAATTTTTACTTTTGATTATACATCACATAAAAAACTTCAAAAATTAAATGTATATCACCACATTGCAGAAAATGTTTTAGATCATAATCAAAGAGTAGAAATTTTTAATATGGCAAAAAAATTTCAAAAATGGCATAATGATCCTTCATTAAATAATTTTAAGTTAAAGGGGGTAAATTTATTGGGTCTACTTGATGGAATTGAATTACATTCATTAATTATTAAAAAATTAATAGATTTTTTTACAATTAAAAAAATTTTAGAAATTGAAGAACCAGATTTTGTTGAATGTTCAGATCAAATGAAAAATATAATTTTGTTGATTAAAAAAAATAGTGATATTAGTAATACAATTAAAATTAATTCTAAAGAAAAAAAAGAGGACTTATTATGGGATACAATAAATATTAAACAAAATTTTATGCGCATTCCCATTTCAATAAAAATATCAAGAGTAAAATACCAAAAATTAAAAAATATTTTAGATAAAATTGTCAGTTCAATTTTTAGATTATGGTTTAATTTTGAAAATAAGGATAAAAAAACAATCTTAATTTTAGAAATGTACCCCCCAGTTTATAAGGATCTTTTTGAAAATCTAAATTTTAAAAATACCAATTTAATAATAATTAATCAAAGAAGGCCAGTTACTTATGATTTAAAATCAATTAAAGTATTAAAAAAATCAAATTGTAAATTAATTTCTAAAAAAGATTTATTTGAGAAAAAAGATTTATTAGAAATTAAAAAAATGAAACAAGAATTTTCTCAAAAATTATTTAATTTTTGGGATAACGATAATTTAAATAAAATATTTACAATTGGTGATTTTATATTTTGGCCAATCATAAAAAATGATTTAAAAGAAGTTTTTACTAGAAGAATAGACGAATATGTAGAATCCGTATTTTTTGCAAAAAAAGTATTCTCAAAAATTAATATCACTTCTATTTTATCATTATATGATATTGGTGAAACTGAAAAAGTATTTTTAGAATCTAAAAATGAAAATATTAAATCATTGTTGTTAGAACATGGTTTTAGTTTATTTTTTAATGATAGTAAAACATATGCATCTTTAAGATCATATGATAATTTTAAAGATAGTATAGTAGTTTGGAGCAATCAACAAAAGCAATTTTTAATTTCAAATTTCAAGATTAATCCTAATAAAATTTTTGATATAGGTAGTCCCAGACATGATCCATTAACAAAAATAAAAACAAAAAAAAGTAATAAACAAAATCTTCAAGTTCTAATTGCTCCAACTCCAATTGTATCATTACAAGGATTGGATACATCAGATCTTCATGAAAAATTTGAAGAAGTAATAATAAAATTATGTAAAATTTTAGAAAATTTTGATAATGTAGAAATAAGTTTTAAAATACATCCTAGTCAACAAGGTCATAATAATGAAATTAAACAAATTATTCAAAAATATTCAAAAAAAATTCCTATTTATTTACTAAATCCAATTTCAGAATTAATTCAAGAAAGTGATTTAATTATTACCATTACTCCTGAAGGATGGTCACCTTCAACAATAATTTTAGAAAGTATGATTTTAAAAAAACCAGTCATGAATATAGTATTAGATGAAAAAATGTATGAATTTGAATATATTAAAAAAAATGCAGTTATTGCAATTCCACATACAGCAGATTTACAAAATGAAATTAAAGAGATTTTATTTAATCAAGAATTAAGAAAAAATCTAGTAGAAAATTCTAAAATGTTTGTAAAAGATTTTCTTAAAAATCCAGGTTCAGCATCTAAGGAATTAGCAGATGTCATTGGGAAATATTAATAAATAATTTGGATAATTAATGAATTAATATAACAATAAAATAATTGAAAAAATATGAATTTAGACAATTTTCAAAAGTTAGCAATTAAATCAAATAATGTTGGAAATGAAATGTACCAACTTATGGAAGAACTATTTCCAATTTGTAGAAGTATAACAGGAAATGGAGTTAGAACAACATTAGAAATTTTGAAAAAAGAAATTTCACTGGAAATTCATGAAATAGTCACTGGAACAAAAGTTTTTGATTGGACAATACCCAAAGAATGGAACATAGATGATGCATACATCATAGATCCAAATGGGGAAAAAATTATAGATTTTAAAAAATCAAATTTACATGTAGTAAATTATAGCATACCAATAAATCAGAAAATATCATTATCTAAATTAAAAAAACACATACATACAATTCCTCAAAAACCAGATTGGATCCCATACGTTACTTCCTATTATTCAGAAAATTGGGGTTTTTGTATGACTCATAATGAATTTTTGAATCTTAAAGAAGGTGAATACCATGTAGTAATTAAGTCAAAATTAGAGCCAGGTAGTCTAACATATGGAGAATTTTTAATCCCAGGTAAAAGTACAGATGAAATTCTTCTTACATGTTATGTTTGTCATCCATCAATGTGTAATGATAATCTCTCAGGTATTGTTTTATTAACTATGATTGCAAAATATATAAAAAATTTTGAAAATAATTATTCAATCAGATTTTTATTTATTCCTGAAACAATTGGTTCAATAGCGTGGTTAAAGAATAATGAACATAATTTATCAAGAATTAAACATGGACTTGTTGCAACATGTATTGGAGATAAAGGAAATTTTACATATAAAAAATCAAGAAAAGGGAATACAGAATTAGATATTACAGTGGAAAAAATTTTAAAGAAATCTAAAAAGGATTATAGAATTATGGATTTCTTTCCATATGGAAGTGATGAGAGACAGTTTTGTTCTCCAGGATTTAATCTTCCAATAGGCTCATTATTACGTTCAGTTTATGGAAGTAAGGATTTTTCTGAATATCACACATCTGCAGATAACTTAAATTTTATGGATAAAAATAATTTATTAGAATCATTTTTAATGTATATATCAATAATTTTAGAATTAGAAATAAACTTTCATAATAATCAACAAGAGAGAAATCAACAAGAGAGAAATCAACAAGAGAGAAATCAACAAGAGAGAAATCAAAAATATCTTAATCTTAATCCAAAATGTGAACCACAGTTAGGTAAGCGTGGAATATATCATCAATTAGGTGGTCAGGCAGATAGATTAGACTATAGAGATATAGAACTAGCAATTTTTTGGATTCTAAATTTATCTGATGGGGAAAATTCATTAAATGAAATTTCAAAAAAATCAGGTATTCATATTGAAAAAATAAAAACAGGAGTAGAGATGTTAATTACTACAAAACTTATTAAAAAAAATGAAAGTTACTGTGATTGATAATGATTTGTCCACTGTGTAATTCAACAAATATTCAAGAAATAAGTATGAATTCATGTAAAGTCAATGAATGTATAAAATGTAATTTACAATTCATCAATAAAGAAAAACAGGAAAAAAATGAAAGTTACTTAACAAAATATCAAGAAAGTAGAAAAGAGGATTCCAAATTAGGTAAATTAAGAGAAATACAATATTCATTAGATGTAGAATATTTTAAAAAACTTGATGTAAAAGGAAATGTATTAGATGTAGGATGTTCAACAGGCATATTTTTAAATAAATTAAGTAAAATTACAAATCTTAATCTTCATGGCATAGATACAGATTATAATGCAATCGAAGTGGCAAAAAATAAATCTAATTCAAAAATTAACTTTACTAATACAAACTTAATGGATTATGAAACAAATTTAAAATTTGATTGTATAATATTTAGAGGAACATTTCAATTTTTAGGAGGAGAACTAAAAGAAACATTAAAAAAAATTGCAAAAATAAGTTCAAAAAATATGAAAATTATTATCTATAGTTTACCTAATTCTGATTCAGTTTTATATCATTTATTGAAAGATGATTGGCATTTATTTGACAAATTTTATCATAGTTTAATTTTTAATAAAAATTCCATTATGGAAATATGTAAAATATATAATTATAAAATTCAAGAATACTCATATCCATATTTAGAAACTCCATATGCAGATCATTTAGAAGATAATAAAAAGTTGATACAATTAATTAAAGGTAAAAAAGTAAGGAGTTTTCCATTTTGGGGAAATATTATGCAAGTAGTTTTAGAAAAATAATGAATAAATGTACTTGTAATAGATAAGCAAGGTTTTTTAGAATAACAAATTGTCTGCATATATTGTTTGAAAAAAAGATAGTATTGATTACGGGAGGAACTGGTTCATTAGGTCAGGCATTAACTGCTAGATTACTTACTTTGAATGTTGATACAATCCGAATCTACAGTAGAAATGAAAATAAACAAATTGAAATGGAAACTAAGTTCAGTGATAGCAGAATCAGATTTTTTTTAGGAGATATTAGAGATTTAGATCGTTTAACTAGAGCGATGGATGGTGTGGATTTTGTTTTTCATGCAGCTGCATTAAAACATGTGCCTAAAATAGAATACAATCCTTTTGAAGCAATTAAAACAAATGTAATTGGCTCACAAAATGTTATTGATGCATGTATTGCTTCAAATGTTAAAAAAGCTATTTGTGTAGGAACTGATAAAGCCGTTTCTCCTTTAAACACATATGGTGCTACAAAATTATTAATGGAAAAACTTTTTGTTACTGCAAACCATTATCTTGATCCTAAAAAACATGATACTAAATTTATTTCTGTTAGATATGGAAATGTTTTAGGAAGTAGTGGTTCAGTTATTCCAAAATTCATTGAACAAATATCTAAAAAAAATAAATTATCTATAACTGATAGCAATATGACCAGATTTAGTATAACTATGAATGAAGCATTAGATTTTATTTTAAAAGCAACTGAACTTGGAAAAGGATCTGAGATTTTTATACCAAAAATTCGTTCATACTCTATTGTTGATGTTAAAGATGCGATTGTTAACATTTTAGATGATACTGGATATGATGAGATTGGTATTAGACCAGGTGAAAAACTTCATGAAGTTTTAATTAATGCAGATGAAATGAGATACACTTGGGAAATACAAAATATGTATATGATTTTAAATCCTCTGTTCGATTCATTCCATAGTCAAAATATTTTAGAATTATACCCTGATGCAGAAAAAATGACTACTTATAAAATATATTCTTCAGAAGTTGTTGAAAGAATCCCAATTCCAGAACTTGAACAGATAATTAAAAATTCTAAACTTGTATAATTTAAAATTAAATAATTTTTTTAAAAATTTTTTATTAATATTTTTAAACAGATAATTTTTCAATATTCCTAATTATTGAAATCATTTCTTTAAATTCCTCTGTAGTCATTGAAGAAGATGCATCAGGACCTTTAGAATTTTTATTTTTTACATGTTTTTCTATAAATATATTTTTTGTTCCTTTTTGTTTATGTAATAATGTAAAAATTAATGGTGCAGTAGAACCCAAAGTATGATCTGAAAATCCATCATATGTTATTGCATCTTTCCAGTTTATTTCAGTGATTTTTGTTGGATATTTAGAAATACAATAACAAAATTGTTCTTTATTTTTTATAATTTTTTGTTTTATAAATTTTTTATTGCCACCCATACCCATACTAATTATTGTATGTTTTTTAGTAGTTCCAATTTTTTCTATCGTTTCAATTGAATAAGGATCTTTTAACGTACATGTTCTTGAGGCAATTTTATAGCGTTTTACTTTAATAGATTCTAAAAAGTCGACTGCTTCTGGATAAAAAACACTGGCAAAAAATTCAATTTCAACAGAATCACAATATGTTTTTAAAATTTTTATTTTTTTAAAACTAAGTTCAGATTTTACTATATTTCTCCATTCTGGATGATCTTTTTCATATAGATCTTCAGCTCTCCAAATTTGAAATTTTACTGCATTAGCACCTGCATTCTTACAATTTAAAATCAATTTCCTTGCTTTTGAAATACTGCCTTCCCAATTAGATGCAATTTCTGCTACTATGAATGCCTTCATCAATATTATGATAAATTTAGAGTATTATTAATCTAATATTTTTGATATTATCATTATTTAGTTTTTTTAAAATTATTTTTTTTAATATATTGATTTTGGAGATAACCATGAATAATAGAATCCACATATTTACCTTTAATCATGGTATGTTGTTTGAGTTTTCCTTCAAATTGAAAACCTGATTTTTTTAAAATTTGTAAATGTTTAGAACGAATACTATATGTTTCTGTAAATAACCGATTAAATTTTAATTCTAAAAATGCTAATCGTGTTATAATATTTAAAAAAGAAAAAAAATCTTTTACATATATTTTTGAATCTAAATAACGACGATCATTTACAAGAAATGATAATTCAGATCTTTTTGAATCCCAATCTATGTTAGTTAGTCCACCATATCCAATACATTTTCCATTTAACGTATAACTAAATAATATTGAGTCAGGATATTTTTTCTTAAAATTTTTTTTAATAATTGATTTGTAATATTGTATCTGCTCTTTTTTCGAAATTTTTTCCTTTTGTCGTAAAATATCTCTTTGGTTATTTCTCCATTTTCTTATAGATTCTATATCTTTTTCCCTAATTCCTATTAGAGCATAATTCTCAAATTCATATTTTTTATTTTTTAGGCACAAATACTTTTTTTCTATTTCTAAATTCATTTGAATACTTTATTTTTTTTTATGATTTATTACTACCTATTAGTTAATTTTTTACTTTTAAATTTTTCTAATATTAATTATTTTGATAAGTAGATTAAACTACATTTTGATTAAAGTTTTTAATGCTTTAAATTACTTTTTTCTTAATTTTATGAAAATTTATTTATATTTTTTATAATAAATTCTACATCATTTATTTTTAAATTTGGATGATTTGGGATAGATACAATTTCATTTTCAATATTTTCTGTAACCAGCAGTTTATTTTTTTGTTTATATAACGATAATTTATGTATTGGTCTATAATGAATTCCTGTTTCTATTCCTACATTTTTCATTTCTTTCATGAATTTATTCCTATTTTTCACTCTTATCCAGTAAAAATGATATGATGATCCATTTTCAATTGGCATTTTATTATTGAGATTAATTTCTTTATGATATATTTTAGAAATTTTTTCTCTAGTCTTATTCATTTTATCTAATTTCTTTAACTGAATTAATCCTATTGCTGCTGAAAATTCATTCATATAATAATTCCAACCTATTTCCTTAACATCGTATTTTACACCTTTTCTATTTGTAATGCCACACCATCTTTTAGATTCTAAAATTTTTTTAAATTTTTTAGAATTTTTATGGTTTAAAGAAATTAATCCACCTGTTGGCATTGCAAGATTTTTTACTGGATGAAAACTAAAACATGAAAATTCATTAATTGAACCAATTTTTTTACCTTCATATGATGCACCACATGCATGTGCTGCATCATCAATTAAAATTAAATTATTATCTTTAGAAATTTTTTTTAATTTTTTTAAATTAGCTGGAATTCCAGCAAAATGTACAGGTAAAACAACTTTTGTTTTTTTTGAAATTTTTTTTAAAACTTTTTCAGGATCTATACATAATGTTTTTGGATCAATATCTACAAAAATAGGTTTTCCTCCATTATACACTATGGAATGAGCTGTACTGACAAATGATAATGATGGTAAAATAACTTCTTTTCCTTCAATATCTAATAAAGATAATGCCAAATGTAATGCAGCAGTTCCACTATTTACAGCAACACAGGATTTAGAACCAATATAATTTTGAAATTTATCTTCAAATGTTTTTACATTTCCTATTCCAGAACCTGATGCCCAAAAACCACTTTTTAATATCTGAACAATTTTTTTAGATTCTTCTTTTCCAATTATAGGCTCAAATAATTTAATTTTTCCCATCATACTCTCAATTTTTTTAATTCATGTGTAGTCCATAAATGTTTAAACCTTTTTACCTCAAGTTTTATTTTAAAAATTAACTAACTATGATTGGATGTATTATTCAAGCTAGAATGGGTTCATCGAGATTACCTGGAAAAGTGATGAAAAAAATTGGTGATAGATTTTTACTCGATTATGTTATAGACCAATTAAAATCATCTAAAAAAATTGAAAAAATTATAGTAGCTACAACCACTTTACACATAGATAATTTAATTTGTGAACATCTATCATCTAAAAATATTACTTTTTTTAGAGGATCATCCAATGATGTATTAGATAGATATTTTCAATGTGCAAAAAATTTCTCAATGGATACAATTGTAAGAATTACCGCAGATAATCCTTTGATTGATCCGAATATTGTTGATTTACTAATTGACAAATATAATAACACAAAATCTGATTATGGGACAAATTGTTTACCTAGAACATTTCCATATGGTACAGAAGTTGAAATTTTCTCTTTTAAAAAACTTCACGAAGTATGGAAAAATGCAAAAAAACCTTCAGAGCGAGAACATGTTACTCCTTATTTTTATAATCATCCTGATCTTTTTAAAATTATTAATTTAGAATACTCAAAAAATATTTCAAATCTGAGGTGGACAATTGATCGAGAAATGGATTTAAAATTATTTCAATCTATTGTTTCAAAAATTAATCATAGGCCTATTTTGTTAAATGATATTCTTATGTTATATTCTAAAGAACCTAAATTATTTGAATTAAACAAACCACTTATTCAAAATGAAGGTTATGTTAAATCATTGAAAGATGATGAAAAAAATTTAAAAAAATAATACTTAGGAATATTTTTTATAAATTCTTTTTTAATTATTTTTACTCATCATATTCTGAATTACTTTTTTAGTTATTTGTGATAACGAATTAATTGTAATTTCTGCCTCATATTCTTTATTTTTTTTAACGTGTTTGTATCTTCCATTTAATATTCTGATTGTTTTGAATCCTAATTTTTTTATACATACAAAATCTTTGTTTGGATTATCTCCAATGTAGACTAACTCCTGTGGTTGGATATTTTCTTTTTTACAAATATGTAAAAAACAGTATGGGGATGGTTTAGAATGTTTAATTCCATAATTTGATGTTATTATATATGATTTTATTTTTTTAGATACTTTTAATGCATTAATCTTATTTTTTTGTACTAATTTATTACCATCAGTAATAATATAGATTGATTCTTTTCCAAATTTTTTAAAAATATGATTCACTTGAGGATAAAGTTGAATTTTCGGATTATGAGATCTATAAATGGATAAGCATTTTTTTACTTCATTTTTACTGTATATGTTAAATTTTATTAATGCTTTATCAAGTATTTTATTTCTGTCTTTTAATAATTCTTGATAAAAGAAATTCTTGGAATCTTTTTTTGGTATTAAATATTTTCTGTATAAATAATCTGAAACTGATTTTAATCCACTCTTTACAAAAGTTATTTCTTCATAAAGTGTATCATCTAAATCAAAAGCAAGTATCAAAACAATATTAGATTTTCTGGATATCGTATTTGTTTCTTCTGACTTTTTGAACGAATAAATGGATAATCGATTAATTTTTCTCCACTAGATTCAAGCAAAAACCAATAAAATGTGTCTAACCCTACTTCTAAACTCAATGATGATGCTCCACCAAATCTACAGTTGCATTCTAATATGTTAAAATTATTTTGTGAATCTACTATAACTTGCATTACAATATGACCATATAGATTTAATTTTTTAACTATATTTGAACACATTTTTTCTAATTTCTTATTTTCTAAACTTTTTGTAATTTGTGATTCACCATTAGTAATCATTTCTCTAGTTCTAATTACACAACCTTTAGTTTTTTTAGATTTGTCAATATACAAATCAATACTCAATTCTGTACCATCTACAAATGGTTGAAATATTGGATTTTTTAATTTTTTAGAGAACTCTATAGCTTCTTTTTTTCTTAATTTTATTCCATTTGATTGAATTCCAAAACTAGAAAATCTTTCTTTTACAACATAGAAAGTTTGATCAATTTCATCAATTTTAGATAATGTTTTAATACCTGGAAAATTTAAATTTTTTAATTTATTATAAAATTTTAATTTATCTAAACATATTGTTAAATTATTTAAATTTGAAACCATTACATGAATATTTTTTTTTAATAATTCATTTTTGTATTTTGCATAAAATAATAATTCTCCATCACTAGATGGAATAATACATTTAACATTATTTTTAACACAGTATAAAATTATTTCATTTATTGAAAGTTTATTGTAATGAGGGATTTTCCAAAATTTATCTACAAAATACTTTCCAATGGATTTATCGTTAATATCTGCACCAAAAATTTTTCCTGTATTTCCTAATTTTTTATTTGCTATCCTGATTAATTTAATCATTGATATTTTTTTTGATACACTCGTAATCAAAATATTGAAATTAACACTTTTCTCTTTTTTATACTCTTTTTTACTCTCAAATTCAATAATTTTTGGAATATTTTGCTCCAATTGTTTAGTTGGTTTCCAGTTCGTTTGCTGTTCAAATTTTGTCATATCTGCTTGTGATGCTTCATATGGTGATTTAGAATTAACAAAATTTGTTTTCATTTTTGGAAAATATTTTTTCAAAATTTGAAGTACTTCTTCAATACTTCTGGACTTATCATTTCCTAGATTTACTACTCCTTTTATTCTTGATTGTGATAATTTGATTAAACCTTCAGCTACATCTTCTGCATATATGTAATCAAAATAATTTTCTTTATTATAAATTGAAATTTCTTCATTTTTTAATAAACTTTTAATCCAACGTGAAATAACATCCTTAGAATTTTTACCATAAACCCTAAAAATTCTTACAGATATGGAGTCAAATCCTGTTTTATTAAAACTTTCAAGAAACCTAATTTCAATTTCATGAAATAATTTTGCTGCACCACATGTATTACGTGGATAAATTGAATCTATTTCTTTAAGTCTTGTTATTTTTTTTGTTTTTTGTGAGGAAATGTATAGTTGTGGATCATATATTAAATAACTAGATGCAAAAATAACTTTTTTGAGTGACTTACAATTTTTTAAATTTGTCATTAAGTGATGACTAAGTTTAACATTATGTTCATAATTTTCATTCCAAAATTCAAAACTTTCTTCTGATCTTTCAAATGTTGCTGCTAAATGGAAAAAAAAATCAGGATTAAATCCTTCTAATTCTTCTTTTGTTATGTAATTAAGATCACCTTGTCTGTATACGATATTTTTAGAAAAACTCTTTGGTCGTGGCTTCAGATCTCCAACAAAAATTATGGCCCCCATTTTATTCAATTTTTTAACTAGTTCTGTACCAATTACGCCTGAACCCCCACTAACAAAAACTCTTTTGTTTTTCAATTTAACGTAATCATAAATCTTCATGTATTAAAGAATTCTCAAATTTCCCTTTGTTTAGTTGATATATTTTGAATATCTAATTTTTTGCCATAATCTTCAATTACATCATCTTCATCTATAATGGTTGTAGCTACAACAAGTTTTTCTAATAATTTACTAGGTTGGAGTTGTTTTAATACATAATAGAGAGTAGGATTTTTTTATCAAGTTTTAACATTACTTTATCTGGTAATCTAGTAGAATCCATACGAGCTTGAATTATACATCCAATCATATCAAACTAAATTTAAATTAATTAACATAATCTGTGACACGTTTTTCTTCATCACTAAAAATTACTCCAATTGTTCTTAAAAGAATTATATTGTTTTTGGTACAATATTCTACTAATTTATTTACATAAGAGACAAAATTTGTTGAAGGTTCACCATTTTTTAACATAGAAGAATAGAGATCATCATGATCAAGCATCACTATTTTTTGAACTGAAGGAATAGAATTCATTGTATCTTCAATATTATTCACACCCGTTGGGCTTTCTATTTTAGGAATTATGGTAATAGACTTTGGTAACACATCAAGATATTTTTTTAAATCATTTGAAGATTCAACATTAGAGATTGCTAAATATTTTACATTAGGGTTTA
>Ga0233434_1003172_pt1 | contig 13641 bp, 11 predicted proteins | sample SI_122_August201_4_FD_182738 | JGI IMG/M metagenome (GOLD analysis project Ga0233434, IMG submission 182738) | Seawater microbial communities from Saanich Inlet, British Columbia, Canada - SI_122_August2016_120_MG | ecosystem: Environmental > Aquatic > Marine > Inlet | place: Canada: British... | reverse complement strand
GCGGTCAAACTGCTTGAAGGCCATTCAGAGGACGTCCACGGATACGCGTGATGGGTTCGACCGCATTGCCTGAAGACGCCGCGGAGCATGGGACGTGCTCCGAAAAATGCTCCCACGCCTGTCTGAGGACAGCGGGCGAGAATCTAAGCAACGCCCCCTACCTGTCAATCTTCCTATATTCACTCGCTTCATGACTCACGACACCTCATCCATCCACGCCATTACGTTACTCAGCGGCGGCCTCGACAGTTGCGTGGCAACGGCGGAAGCTGTTGCTGCACATGGCCGTAGCGTTGGTGTACTACACGTGTCCTATGGCCAGCGGACGGCGAACCGCGAGTTTGCTGCCTTTGCCGCCATCGCCGATCACTATGGCTTGACCACGCGCCTGCATGCCGATGCTGAGTATCTCGGTAAAATGGGTGGATCGAGTCTCGTCGATGACGACTTGGCCATCCCGATGAGTAGCGCAACGTCCTCGGCTGCCCAAGACGTATCACAACTGCCCAATACTTACGTCCCCTTCCGCAATACCCACCTGCTGTCGATCGCCGTCGCCTGGGCAGAAGTCCTGGGGGCAGAGGAGATCTTCTGTGGCGCTCACGCGGCGGATTCTGCCTATCCTGACACGCAGCCGGGATTCTTCGACGCCTTTCAGCAACTTCTTCACCGCGCCCTGCCCGAGGGCACAGACATCATCGTGCGCACCCCCTTGTTGTCACTCGACAAGAAGGCGATCGTTCAACATGGGACCAAGTTGTCAGCGCCCTTGCAGTTGACCTGGTCGTGTTATGCTGAAGAATCCACTCCCTGTGGCCGGTGCCACAGTTGCCATCTCCGTCAGACGGGTTTTGAGGAAGCTGGGCTCACAGATCCTCTAACCTCCACGTCTGACCTTCAATAGGTGAAAAATATGCTGATCGGTTATGTCAGTGATGAACGTTACGTTGCTCTGCCCGATGTCCTGCTTGAATTCATCTCGTCAGAAGGTGCATCGACAGAGACCAGATCAAGAGCCTCCGGATCGATCCATGCTGATCTGACACCAGGGCCGTATCAGGTCGTGTTGCACTGCGAGGGGTATGGCCTCAAGCGCGTGTCGATGACGGTTGCGGAGAATCGCCCGTATCAGTTTCGCTTGTTGAAGGATGATCTGCTCGGCTACATGTGGCCGAAGTGGGTGCAGTCGGGCGAGCGCTCAGAATTTCGCGTGCATTGCGATGAGGCGTATAAGCTGGAGTTGTTCCGCTATGGCATGGGCAAAGAGTTCATCAAGCCCATCGGCTGGTATGATGAGCATGGCCCGGGTGCAACCGTGCAGATCACACCTGATGGTGATTACACGCAGACGGGGGTTCAATGGAATCGCTTCGGCTACACAAATCCCCATCACAAACAGTATCTCACAGCACCAGATCGATCCGGGCTGTATTACTGTCACGCCAGCACCGCCACGGGGAGATTCTTTTCCTTTCCTTGGATCGTCGCACCCAAGACACCACAACATTCCATCGCAGTGCTGGCGAGCAACGTTAACTGGAACTGTTACAACAACTTTGGTGGCCGTAGCAACTACATCCACCCAGATCGCTTTCCACCGACACCGACGGTGAATGCGCGACTGGAACTCAATCGGTATACCAACGGCGAGCACATCAACTACGGTACCGAGGACTACGCCCCACTCTCCTTCGACCGTCCCGAACCGATCAGTCACATCCCTCTGGACGTGGGTCCGAAGGATCCGATCGAGGGTCGAGCTGCCAGTCACGTTGCGGAGGCCGAATGGCGACTGCTGGCCTGGATGGAACAAGAAGGATTCAACTACGATCTGTGGGCGGAGACCCATCTTCACTTCGGGCAGCTGAATCTCGACGACTACAAGGTCCTCGTGATCAGCACGCATCCAGAGTATTGGTCGGAAGAGATGTATTTCGGTGTGAAGAAATGGGTATTTGAACGAGGTGGTAAGTTGATGTATCTGGGGGGCAATGGACTCAATGCCAAGGTCGAGTTCCTCGACGAGAGCACAATGAAGGTTTGGAATGGCGATGCACGTGTGATGCAGGAGAAGGGACTGGAGAGCCGCTTCCACATTTATGTGGAATCCGAGGCGAATCTACTCGGTGTGGTCTTCACGGATACGGGCATCATGACGGCTGCTCCCTACCGCGTCATCGATGCCGACCACTGGATCTTCGAGGGCACGGGCAAGGCCAATGGCGACTTGTTTGGGGAAGCAAGTCTGCACATGCGCATCCCCGGCGGTGCGTCGGGACATGAGACGGACAAGGTCTCTCCGAGTTCACCCCCGAATGTTCATACTGTCGCCAAGGGTGAGAATCCTGATGAGGGCGGCGGTGAGATCGTCCACTTCGATACGGATTCAGGTGGCGGCGTGTTTTCAGTGGGTTCGATCACGTGGCCGTCGTCGATCATGGTCGACGAGACCGTGTCGCGTATGACGGCCAACGTCCTGCGGCGCTTCACCAGCTGACACGAGCGTGGGGGAGGTCCTTGCCGGCCGACAGAAATCCCCTAATTTCATGCCAATACTTGAACTTATAGATATGGACCGCCATGGCGGGTAATACACAAGAAATAGAAATCTTTCCCAACCCGAATCCGGGACGCGACTTCACTATTGATATCGCGTGTCCCGAGTTCACATCGGTCTGTCCCAAAACAGGCCACCCCGACTTCGGCACGATCCACATAAGCTACGTGCCGGCGGACAGTTGTATCGAGCTCAAAGCACTCAAGCTCTACCTCCAGTCATATCGACAGGAGGGCATCTTCTACGAGGCCGTGACCAACGCTATCCTTGATCACCTGGTATCTGCCTGTGCGCCACGGCGTATGACCGTTGTCGGCGACTTCCGCGCACGTGGAGGCATCACAACCAAGGTGACCGCGTCATACCCCTGATAGGGCAATGCTGCCCCGCCAACCCGATAGGGTGCGGGGTCAAGGACGATGGCCGGCACTATCACTGAATTGGAGTCGATCCATGTTTGCAGAAGACCAGGAGGAGGAAGCGACTGTGTCTGACACCGACACCGACGCACAATCCGACCAGGATGAGAAGCCCTGGTACCCGTATATCACCAAGACACAGTTTGAGAAGTTCCTGTCCCGCTTGCACGCCAAGATTCCTGAGGAAATCGATCGCGACTATGTGCGTGCGATCATTCGCACACCGTCGATGATCTATCGGTTCCTCCGTGGAATCGAAGCAATGAAGCTCATCGACCACGAGCAGCGCCCCACAGAGAGACTCACACGGCTGGTTGAGAAAGAGTCGCGTCGCGAAACACTGAGTGATGTTGTGCGCGACCTCTATCCTGAGTTGCTGAAGCAGTGGGAAGGTGCGGACGGTGAAATGTCCGATCGTGACATGGTTTCCTTCTTCCGCAAGGAAACGGGCATGGGCAACGATTCGGCCAACAAGATGAAGATGTTCTTCAAGTATCTGCTGTCTGAGTCCGACTTTACACCAGGCGAAGCGTCCTCTTCTACAGAGGAATCTGCCACGGCGGAAACGGTCGAGGCACCCGTCGAGGCACCTGTCGAAGAAAAGGCCGAGAAGCCGGAGCCGAAGAAGGCCGCAGAGCCCGCCGAAGCTCCCGCTGAGACGACGGGCGGCCGCAATGGCGGTCGCGAGCGCGGTGGTCGCGCCGAGCGCCGCGGGCCGCGCGAACGCTCCGAACGCTCCGAACGCTCCGAGCGTGGTGACAGATCCGATCGCGGTGATCGCGGCGACAAGCCCGAGCGCGGTGACAAGCCCGAGCGAGGTGAACGTGCCGAGCGTGGTGGTCGTGATCGTGATCGCGATCGAGACCGCCCGGATCGGGACAATGATCGCTACTCCAACCGCCCTGTCACTGAGGCGCAGCGCGCCTATCTCGACACGCTCAAGGCCGTACTGCGTGTCAATGTCGACGGTGACTGGGACGACGATATGATTCGTCTCGCCTTTGATCGACTCGAGCGGATCTTCGATCGAGTTCGTCGCGGCTAAGATGTAGCACAAAGCACAACAAAGCCCCCCGACCTGAAGACAGGTCGGGGGGCTTTTTTTGCGCTCTGAGACCGCATGACGCGGCTCGAATCAACCGCGCTACATCATCTCTCTATCTATCACTCTTCCCAATGGCCCATGGAAGCAAATTTCTCGACACGCTGATCGACCAGGTCTGTCGGCGACAATCCACGCAGTTCCGCGTAGGCCTCTTTTATGTGTCGTTTGAGGGTTGTTGCGGCACCATCCATATCACGATGTGCCCCGCCGAAAGGCTCAGGTACCACGCGATCGATGATCCCATGCTCTTTCAGATCCGCGGCGGACAGTTTCAGCGCTTCGGCAGCCTCTTCCTTGCGGTCGCGCGTGCGGAACAGAATCGTTGAGCAACTCTCTGGAACAATGACGGAGTACACGGCGTGTTCGAGCATCAGGATTCGATCCCCTACCGTGATCCCAATTGCGCCACCCGAGAAAGCCTGGCCAATCACAGCAACGACGATCGGCACCGGCAAGTGGGACATCTCGAAGAGATTGCGCGCAATCGCTTCAGCCTGGCCGCGTTCCTCAGCCTCAATTCCGGGGAATGCGCCGGACGTATCGACAAGAGTCAGGACAGGCTTACCGAACTTGGCCGCCATCTGCATAAGACGAAGTGCCTTGCGATAGCCTTCCGGGTGTGGCATGCCAAAGTTTCGCATCTTGCGATCCTCGACATTGCGACCACTCTGAATCCCGACGACGATGAGTGGCTCGCCGTCCAGTCTGGCAGGGCCACCAACAATGGCCTTGTCGTCGCCGAAATACCGATCCCCATGCAACTCAGTAAAGTCCGTCAGCATCTTCGAGATATAGTCGAGGGCGTAGGGACGCTGCGGGTGCCGGGAGATCTGCACACGCTGCCAGCGTGTCAGTCCCGAGTAGATATCGTGGCGCAGACGCTCGGCACGTTCCTCGAGCGATCTCAACTCACGACTCAGATCTAGTCCATCCGCCTGCGCCTGCGTTTGCATCTCCTCGATGCTCTTCTCGAGTTCGACAATAGGGCGCTCGAAATCAAGGTAAAAACTGCGTTCGCTCATTGTTTCACATTTCCGGAGGCGTGAATCATTGTTTGCTCTTCAAGTGTAATAGACACCGGTGACATCGTGTCACTTCGATCACGTCCTGTCACTTCGATGATGACGTCCTGTACTGCTTCTAAGTCAGGCGTCCCAGGGCATCGCTGACCCGCGACAGTGCCTCCTCGAGATTCTGCCTCGACGTAGCATAGGACATACGCAGATGCGGCTTGGTACCAAAGCCGGCTCCGGGTACACAGGCGACTCGTGCCTCGTCCAACAGATAGTCACACAGAGCCGTGCTGTCTGCGACAGGCCCCTGGGGACCGGAGCGACCAAAGAATGCCGAGACATCGGGGTAGGCGTAGAATGCCCCTTTGGGCAATTCACACACAACACCATCTATGGCATTGAGTGCATCGATAACAAATCGGCGACGATGGTCGTACTCCTGACGCATCAGTTCGACCGATTCCTGCGGTCCAGAAAGGGCTTCCACTGCCGCTTTCTGCGACATCGAAGAAGGGTGCGACACCGTCTGGCTTTGAGCCTTGTCCATCAAGGCGATGACATCGGACGGCCCCGCAGCATAGCCGATGCGCCAGCCCGTCATGGCATACGTCTTCGATACGCCGTTGACGATGATCGTGCGCTCCTTGAGTTGCTCGGACAGCGTTGCCATCGACACGTGTTCGGCGTCATCGTAGATCAGCTTCTCGTAGATCTCGTCACCCAGCACATACAGGTCATGTGCAAGAATGACCTCACCAAGGGCTGCCATCTCGGCACGTGTGTAGACAGCCCCACTTGGATTTGAGGGGCTGTTGATCAGCACCATGCGTGTGCGTGGCGTAATCGCCGCAGCCAACAACTCCGGTGTCAGCTTCAGCCCATCTTCTGCACGTGTCTCGACGATGACTGGATCAGCACCGACCAGTTTTGGCTGCTCAGTGAAGGTGACCCAATAGGGCGTGGGAATGATCATCTCATCACCAGGATTCAACACGGCAGCCACAGCCAGAGCCAAAGAGTGCTTGGCGCCATTGTTGACGACAATCTGCTCGGGTTTGTATTGCAGATCATGATCGATGCGAAAACGCTCGATCACCGCGTCCTTGAGTTCAGGAATTCCTGACGGGGGCGACGTGTATTTGGTGAAGCCCTCCTCGATGGCACGTATGCCGGCGTCTTTGACATTCTGTGGCGTATCGAAGTCGGGCTCCCCCGCTGACAGCGGGATGACGTCGACTCCTTCTCGACGCAGAGCGGCGGCCTTGGCCGTAATCGCCATGGTAGGTGAGGGAGCAACGCGTTGAATGTATTCGGACAGGGGCGCCATCAGGTGGTGTACTCCGCGTTAAGGCGAACGTATTCATAGGTGAGATCACACGTGAAGATTTCCGCCGTCGCCGACCCCATAGCGAGGTCGATGTCGATGGTGATCTCCTTCTCCTTCATTGCTTCACTCAGGGACTCCGCATCGTAGGACGCACCAGCGCCCGCTGTATATATCGTTGTGCCGCAAAGAGCTACGTCGACGTGCGCTGGCTCGATGTCGACACCTGCATAACCCATAGCACACAGAATTCGTCCCCAATTGGGGTCGTTACCAAAGGCGGCCGTCTTTACGAGACTGGAATTGGCGACAGCTAGACCCACCTGCCGAGCCTCATCTTCGTTGCCGCCACCAGACACCCGAATGTGAATCAGCTTTGAGGCCCCCTCACCATCCGCCGCCATCGCTCGCGCCAGATGGCGGCAGACATGCTCCATGGCTTCGTACAGTTGGCGCGCCGGGCCTTTAGCCAGCGGTGTATCGCGCTGACCAACACCGCTGGCACCATTGGCCAGGGCAATGACCGTATCGTTCGTACTCATATCGCCATCGACGGTGACGCAGTTAAAACTTCGACCGACTGCCTCGACGAGCAACTCCCGCAACTGGGTCGCCGGCAGATCCGCGTCTGTGCAGACGACGGCAAGCATGGTCGCCATATTCGGCGAGATCATGGCAGCGCCCTTGGCAACGCCACCGACAGACACGACCTGACCATCGATCTCGATCTCGACGGCGACATGCTTGGCCACCGTGTCTGTCGTCATCATGGCCTCGGCACAGGAGATACCACCCGTCGCCGACAATGCTTCGACGAGGGGGGCAATGTTCGATTCGATGAGATCCATAGGCAGCGGTACTCCTATGACCCCCGTCGAACATACGAGGACGTCCGTCGGGGCGAACCCCAACTGACGTGCACTCAGAGCGCACATGCGCTCTGCGTCGGCCTCACCGGGCGCGCCAGTACAAGCATTGGCATTGCCTGAATTGAGGATCACCGCCTGCGCTGACCCATCTTCCAGGTGACGCCGGTCGACGGCGATCGGCGCCGCTTGTACCCGGTTGCGTGTGTACACAGCAGCAGCCGCGGCAGGACGATCACTGACAATCAGTGCGAGATCCTTTGTGCCGGACTCTTTGATTCCACAAGCGACTCCTGCTGCACGGTAGCCGGTTGGCGTCGTAACACTTCCCTCTTCGACTTCGCGCATACTCACGCACCACCTCCTGCCGCCGGTACCGCTACGTTCTGGGTGGAAGTCAGGTGCGCCATCGCTTCACGCATCAATTTGAAATGCAGACTATCCGCCAACGCTATCCAACTGGCCTCGATCACATTTTCAGACACGCCAACGGTTCCCCAGACATCCTGGCCGTCGGAGGATTCGATCAAAACACGCACCCTCGCGGCCGTGCCATCGGCACTGGACATGACGCGAACCTTGTAGTCCTCCAGGTGTACGCTGGCGAGACTCGGGTAGACGCCCTCGAGAGCCTTGCGCAGTGCCCGATCTATCGCGTTCACCGGACCGTCTCCCTCTGCGACGGTGTGTAGGACCTCCCCACCTACCTCAACTTTGACGATCGCCTGGGAGTCTTCTGTCCCAGCCTTCTTCATGTCAGACTGACCGCCGGCCTCGCCTTTGGCGGGTGGCTCATCCTTCCGACTCTCGATACGATAACTGACGGTCGTGAACATGTTTTCATAGAGACCCATCGCCCGACGCGCCAGCAATTCAAACGATCCTTCTGCCGCCTCGAACTGATATCCTTCGTGCTCAAGTTTCTTTACCGAATTGAGCACTTGGGCAACGATGGGATCCGTCTTGTTCATGTCCGGAAAGAAGCGATTGAGCTTGGCCACCACAGTCCCACCACCCGACTGATCCGACACCAGAAATCTGCGCCCATTCCCCGTCGCCTCCGGATCCGCATGCTCATAACAACGCGGATCCTTCGTCATCGCGTCGATATGGACCCCGCCCTTGTGTGCGTAGGCACTTTCTCCCACGTAGGGCTGACGATGGTCATGGGCGACATTGGCGATCTCACTCAAGAAACGCGAAAAGATCATGAGATCGGCAACCTTGTCCTTGCCGATCGTCCGTTTTCCCAACTTCAGCTCAAGTGTCGGAATCACGGTACAGAGATTGGCATTGCCGCACCTCTCCCCATAGCCATTGAAGGTCCCCTGGACCTGCGACGCCCCCAGTTCCACGGCGGCAACTGAATTGGCCGCCCCCATGCCCGAATCGTTGTGGGCATGGATACCAAGAGGCGTCGCGCCTGCCGCTTTCTGCGCCGCGGAAAAAATCGGCGCCAATTCACTCGGCAAGGTGCCGCCATTTGTATCACATAGGGCAAGGATGCGCGCCCCACCGGCAACAGCGGCGCGCAGCGTCTCGAGAGCGTATTCTGCATCCGCTTTGTAGCCGTCGAAGAAGTGTTCCGCATCGTAGATGACCTCGCGCCCTTCGGAGACGAGATATCCGACGGAGTCTTCGATCAGTTCGAGATTACTCTCTCTCGTCGTCTTCATGACTTGCGTCACATGCAGATCCCAACTCTTGCCAAAGACAGCGACGGATTGCGTCTGCGCCTGTAGCAGCGTGCCAAGCGTTGCGTCGTCTTCGGGAGCATTCGTCGCGCGCCGGGTACTGCCAAACGCTGTGACTCGAGCCTTGAGACCCAGACCGCCAATCCGCTCGAAGAATGCCAGGTCCTTGGGATTGGTGGGATTCGGCCAGCCGCCCTCGATATAGTCGACGCCAAGGTCGTCCAACCGACGCGCGATCAGCAGCTTGTCCTCAAGGGAGTACGTAATGCCCTCTGCCTGCGCCCCGTCCCGAAGGGTAGAATCGTAGATCTCAATGCGATCGGACATGGCGTGGCTCCTTGATGGATCGAGGCATCCTGAGTCTGGCGGATGGCTCGGGGAATTTTCTCGCGGGATCAGCCCTAGTGGCTCAAATACGGAAGTCTTGCTGCCGTTGTGGCGATGGCGTCACGGTCGACGAGGAGCTGACCGAGTGCATCCCAACTGCCATCGACGAATTGTTGCTGTAGTCCCGCGTCAATCTCCCCGGCGATGACTACATCGCCGAAGCGAATCTGTTTCTGCGCGACATCGCAGACAACACTCAGTGTGGGGTCCGCCTCGACAGCATCCTGCAGCTTCTCAACATCTGCAGCGGACGCCGTCAAGCAGGGGAGTCCCAGAGCGATGCAGTTGCTGAAGAAAATCTCTGCGAAGGAGACACCGACGAAACCGCCGATTCCCCAGCGCATCAACGCCTGCGGCGCATGTTCGCGTGAGGAACCGCAGCCGAAGTTGGCATTGGCGACCAGAATGGATGCCCCTTGATAGGCGGCTTCATCGAATGGATGACCACCCCCAACCCTGTCATCCTCAAACACGTGGCTGCCAAGATCATCGAATGTCACCGTCAGCAGGTAGCGAGCGGGAATGATGCGATCTGTATCTATGTCATCGCCGCGGACGGGAATGACCCGCCCCGTGACCTGACGACGTATGGAATCGTTGCTCATGTTTGCAGCCCCTTCAGTTCAGAATCGAGCGCACGTCTGTTACCTCACCGGTAACAGCGGCAGCAGCGACCATGGCAGGACTCATCAGCAGCGTGCGCCCCGTGGGACTGCCCTGGCGGCCCTTGAAATTGCGATTACTCGACGAAGCGCAAACTTCACGCCCTTGCAGTTTATCTGGATTCATAGCCAGGCACATGGAACAACCCGGCTCACGCCACTCAAAACCGGCAGCACGGAAAATCTCATCAAGTCCCTCTGCCTGTGCCTGGTCACGCACATCATGTGATCCTGGTACGACCAGCGCACGCACGTTGCCCGTTACCTGGCGGCCTGCGATGACACGCGCCGCTTCACGCAGATCCGAAATTCGAGAATTCGTGCAGGATCCGATGAAGGCAACATCGATCTTCGTTCCAGCTATTGGTTGCTCAGCATCGAATCCCATGAACTGCAGCGCTTCCGAGTCAGCCGCTGCAGCGGCTGAGGGCAGATGTTCGTCAATGGCGACGGATTGGCCGGGATTGATCCCCCAGGTCACGGTAGGCTTGATCTCAGCTGCATCGAGATGGACGACATCGTCGTACGACGCATCCTGGCCAGAGGCAGTTGACTTCCACCACGTCACGGCCTCATCGAAAGCCGCATCCTTGGGAACATGGGGCAGTCCCTGCAGGTAATCGAAGGTGGTCTGATCGGGATTGATGTAACCGCAGCGAGCCCCGCCTTCGATAGACATATTGCAGACCGTCATCCGGGCTTCCATGTCCATCGCCTCGATCGTCGACCCCGCGAACTCGTAGGCGAAGCCAACGCCACCATTCACACCCAATCTGTTGATGATCGCGAGGATGACATCCTTGGCGTAGACGCCACCATTTAGCGTCCCATTCACCTCGACCCGTCTCACTTTGGGCCGACCCAGTGCCAGACACTGGGAGGCGAGTACGTCGCGGACCTGACTGGTACCGATACCGAAGGCGATCGCCCCAAATGCACCATGTGTCGAGGTGTGACTATCACCACAGGCGATCGTCATACCCGGCTGCGTCAGCCCGAGCTCCGGTCCGATCACGTGAACGATCCCCTGACGCTGATCATTCATGCCGTAGAGTGGCAGATCGAACTGGGTTGTATTGCTTTCGATGGCGACCATCATCTCCTCGGCCAATTCGTCGAGGAAGGGACGCTCGCGCACATCCGTCGGCACAATGTGATCCACCGTCGCATAGGTGCGCTCAGGATACAGCACCTTCAGATCACGCTCGCGCAGCATCTGAAATGCCTGCGGACTCGTCACCTCATGGACCAGATGGAGCCCGATGAACAACTGACTCTGCCCCGAGGGCAGTTCACGCACAGTGTGGTTCGCCCACACCTTCTCGAACAGATTCTTGCTCATATCACTTTCCTCAAATCGTCTGACTCTGCACCTGGTCGCTGCGCACTTGGCGGCCACGACGCAGATACAGGCGATTCAGTGCATCCACATACGCCCGAGCACTGGCTTCGATAATGTCCGTGGACACTCCACGTCCCGTGGTCTTCAATTCCCCATCATTGACACGTACGGTGACCTCTCCCATCGCCTGACTGCCGCCAGTGATCGCCTGGATGATGTATTCCTCCACCGTGGGGCGCTGTCCGGCAGCGAGATTGATCGCTTCGTACGTTGCATCGACGGGGCCGTCGCCCCAGGCTGATTGTTGAACACTTTCAGCCCCTTCGATGTGCAGTCTCACCGTGGCGGATGGCACCGTACCACTGCCACTGATCGTGTGCAGATACTCGAGTTTGTATTTCTCGTTGCCCTCGACGCGGATCTCGTCGCCAACGATCGCCATCAGGTCCTCGTCGAAGACTTCCTTTTTCTTGTCCGCCAATTCGATAAAGCGCTCGTAGGCCTTCTCCAATTCGTCCTTGCTCAGCTCATAACCCAACTCTTCGAGCCTGTGCCGCAGAGCGTGACGACCACTGCGTGCGGTCAGAACGATGGACGTCGCTTCCCAACCAACATCGGTGGGTTCCATGATCTCAAATGTGTTGCGCGCCTTCAGTACGCCGTCCTGGTGAATACCCGAGCTGTGAGCGAAGGCATTGGCGCCGACGATTGCTTTGTTCGGGGCGACAGCGATCCCCATCATGCGACTGACCAGACGACTCGTCGAAACGATTTCTTTCGCCACCACGTCTGTGTCGAGACCGTAATAATCGCTGCGCGTGCGCAGCGCCATCACGACCTCCTCCAATGAGGCATTGCCAGCTCGCTCACCCAGGCCATTCAAGGTGCACTCAACCTGCCGCGCCCCTGCCCTGAGAGCCGACAGCGTATTGGAGACGGCCATCCCCAGATCATCGTGGCAGTGGATGCTGATCACAGCCTGCTCGATGTTCGACACATTCTGCTTCAGATGCACGATCAACTCAGCGAACTGCTCCGGCACGGTGAAACCGACCGTATCGGGTATGTTGATCGTCGTCGCGCCTGCCTCGATCGTGGCGTGCACGATCTCGCACAGATAGTCGAGATCGGTCCGCGTTGCATCCATCGGTGAAAACTCGACATCGTCAACGGCACTCTTGGCGTGGGCGACAGCCTTCACCGCCAATTCCAGCACCTCGGCCCTGTTCTTGCGCAGTTGGCCATCCAGCTGAATCTGCGATGTGCCCACGAACGTATGAATCCGAGGTTTTGGAGCACCCGCCAAGGCTTCGGCGGCGCGATCGATGTCCTTGAGAACAACCCGGGCCAGACCACAGATCGCGGGCCCCTCGATTTCATGCGCGATCCGATGCACGGCTTCGTAGTCCTCATTAGAGGAAATCGGAAACCCCGCCTCGATCACGTCTACTTGAAGACGCGCCAGTTGCTTGGCGATCTCCATTTTGTCAGGCACAGTGAGAGATGCCCCTGGTGTTTGTTCGGCATCACGCAGGGTCGTGTCGAAAATGATGACTTTGTCGTTTGTAGCCATGGCGCTTTTTCATACTCCGTCTGGTACCGGCAAAGAAGAGGGAACGGAGCCGGACCTTGAGATCTGGCTTCGTCAGAAGCAGGTGGAATTCGCCGGAAAACACCCTACCCGCCACGAATCGGACAGCCGCGTGCGACGCGGCTGTATAAGTCGTAGGGGTCGGATGATTCCGTACGATGTGTCAGCGAATTCCATCTGCTTGTCCTACTTCCCCAGCCAGGACATCATGCCACGCAAACGCGAACCGACATCCTCGATCAGGTGCTCAGCATCGCGGCGTTTCTGTGCGTTGTAGAAAGGTCGACCCACCTTATTCTCCAGCATCCAGTCCTTGGCAAAGCGACCCGTTTGGATGTCGGAGAGGACCCGCTTCATCTCTGCACGCGTCTCATCGGTTACGATGCGACGACCGGATGACAGATCACCGAATTCAGCCGTGTCAGAAATTGAGGAACGCATATTAGCGATCCCACCCTCGTAGATCAGATCGACGATCAGCTTGACCTCATGCAGACATTCGAAATACGCGACCTCAGGTTGGTAGCCGGCCTCGACCAATGTGTCAAAACCGGCGCGAATCAGTTCCGTGAGACCACCACAGAGCACAACTTGCTCGCCAAACAGATCGGTTTCCGTCTCTTCACGGAAGGTCGTCTCAATCACGCCACCGCGGGTACAACCGATCCCCCGGGCATAAGC
>Ga0233434_1003162_pt1 | contig 13684 bp, 15 predicted proteins | sample SI_122_August201_4_FD_182738 | JGI IMG/M metagenome (GOLD analysis project Ga0233434, IMG submission 182738) | Seawater microbial communities from Saanich Inlet, British Columbia, Canada - SI_122_August2016_120_MG | ecosystem: Environmental > Aquatic > Marine > Inlet | place: Canada: British... | reverse complement strand
TGCAACAGAAAACAAATCACAGCTGAAAAATGCAGCTTAAGCTGACGATAAAGCAACAGACGACATGAGTCGCCCATTACCGTTGACGGTCATCAGCTCCTCAGCCTGTACCGCAAAGGAATTATATTATTACCGTTGTATAAATACCTTGGGGGTTTGGGGGCAAAGCCCCCATAAACGTGCATAGCAAGTTTGGTATCACAAGAATACGACAGGTTGGTTGACATTTAGCGGACACACGCGAGCTATTTAATTGTTACTAAACCAAGCTGGCTGACCGCTTGATATGTGTGCGCGGTAGCCGAACTGCTTTTCATTTTACAATGCTTGAATAAAATTGAATATTAATGAATAATAATGACCATAAAAGACATAAAGTAGCATTATTTTAAAGGGTAAATAGAAATGAAAACAGTAACTATGCGTATAGATGAAAACGTTTATGAGATGATTCGCCAAGCGGCTGATGGACAAAAAAGGAATATGTCTAACTTTGTTGAATTTGCAACGTTACAATATTTAACCTCATCCCAATACATAGACCAAGAGGAACTGAGTGATATTCTCAATGATAAATCCTTAGTAGAAAATTTAAACACAGGCTTACAAGATGTAAAAAATGGAGATTACACCCTTGTCTGATTTTCAGATTGCAGAAACTAAGACATTTCAAAAAGAAAAAAATAAACTAGACGCTAAGTTTTACAAGAAAATAAAAGACATTGTTTATCCGCAGCTTAAACAAAATCCATTTTTTGGGAATAACATAAAAAAGCTTAAAGGAGAGTTTGAAGGGGTGTATCGTTATCGGTTTGGCAATTACCGACTGTTCTATACAATAGAAAAAGAAAAGATTATCGTCGCTATTTTAGATATTAAACATCGCCAAAAGGCATATGATTAACAAAGAGGTCAATAGGGTCAGATACTAATGCTGCTTACTTAAGAAAAAGTCCTTATGTATTAATAGCTTCACAAGCCTGATCTCGTGGCTCTGTTAGTAATGGGTATGCTTTTGGACGGCGTTTTATAGCACGAGGTTGTGCTTTCCTTTTCTGTTGACCGATAGGTATTGAAGCAATGGCGCTCAATAATCCATCAATAGCATATTTCAAAATCTTTCCAGAAAGTACTATCAATTGTAATATGCCTTCATTAAAAATTTGTACGGTCGTCATAAAGCTAATCTTCCTGGGGATTTGGCCTTTTACCTTGGCAGCTCTGGCTATACTGGCTCGGATAAGATTATAGGCTAATAGATGCACCGCTATTTCTTTTCTAACCATATCGGGGGATTTGCAACGTAACATCTCCATTTTCATATGGGTTTTAAGACTGCGAAAATCAAGCTCAATTACCCAGCGCTGAGTGTAAAGTTCAGCGAGCTCTTTTTTGTGATATTTTTTAGCATTCATCAGTGTTGTTGCATAGACACGACCTTTGACGGAGAACTCCCTAAACTGTATGACATCGGGCAAAGCATCATAGTCGCTCTGAGTAATCCAGCCAGGTTTTCGCTTAGGTTTTTCCCATTCAATCAGGTGATCTTTTGTCCCTAGTTTTTTGCCTCGACGAAAATCTGGTTTTCGTTGTGCGTGGTTTTGAACCAGCATATGCGAACCCTGTTGCATCATCAATGCGATAATCGCCCATGTGCAGTAATACCGATCTGCCAGCAGTATGTCATGTTTGTTAATAGCATCAATTACTCGACTGAATAATGAGGTTTCTCCGCTACCTTTACCTTGGTAAGGCCCCGTGGAATAAGAAACAACCGAACCGACACTTAACGAAATAAGCCCGACAATACGAGCAATGGGAAACCCCAGTCCAGGTTTTTGATTAGATTGCTGGGGATAATCGATCTGGTTTTTAGGTGTATCGAGCATTAGGATAGTGGTTCCATCGGTGAGCAGTGTATTATGCCCTTTCCATAACCATGCTTTATGTGCTCGCTGATGTAATGTTTTTCCTGATGACTCGACAGCCTGTTTCAGTTGATGATAAGGCAGTCGTTTTCGGGCTTTACAGTAGGCACCGGTCTTAATTGAGTTGGCAGGGCAACCAGAATATAACCGCTCGGAAAGAACATGGCTAACAGCCTGTCTGCAGGAACCATCAGTACTGAGTACTTGAAAAATAAAAGCTTTAAGTGTGACTAAGGGAGTAAATATACGATCTCTACTATTCGCTGAATGCTCAATGATTTGCTCCAAGGTGTTCGTGGATAAAATATCTGTAAAAGGCAGGTGAGAGAATTGAAAAATAGAATTTTTGAATTTGCAAACTTGATGCGATACGATTTTTTTCGTAACATTAGACATGGTTAAGCTCTTTATCAGATTAATTTTACTTGGTAATTCAATTATATCTGATTATAAAGAAGAGCTTAACCTTCAAAAAATACTTTATCTGATTGAAATATAAGGATAATGGGCTGTTAAGTAAGCAGTATTAGAGTCTGACCCCATTGGTTTCTATTGTTTAATCATCGTTGAAAATCAAATGTAACTGGTGTAATATCGCGTGATATCGCACCAGAAATATTTGGAGAATAAGAAATGCCTAGACAAAGTGTTACATTGACGGAAAGCAATAACAGTTGGCTCAACTCTCATGTTGAAAACATCGGCGACTATGCGAATAAGAGTGAGTTGATTAATGATCTTATAAGACGTGCAAGGCGAGCTGAGTTTATAAATCAAAAGCTATCAAAGGCAGAAAAAAGTAATTTCGTTTCACAGTCACCAGATGAAATTCTTGCCGAGTTTAAAGCGGATCTTATAAAGTAAATGAGTAAATATCGCTTAACGGACGAAGCAAAAGAAGATTTGCGCAGAATCTACAAATATGGATATGAGGAGTTTGGTGAAGAACAAGCTGATGAATATTTTTACAGCTTCTTTGAAGCTTTTCTTAAAATTGCAGAATCACCCTTAATATATCAGTCTGTTGACAATATTAGACCTGGCTATAGACGCTGCCCACATCGTTCTGACGTAATTTACTATCGAATAAACCAAAGTACCATCGAGATCATGGCGATTATAGGGGGTCAAGATACAGATGTTTGGCTTTAGTAAATTTCTGCTTCACTTCCATAGCAGACAGTCACCACAGGCCGCACGGACCGGGGTCTACTATAGAATTGTATTTTGAAAAAAAACTCAAAATCAAGAATTAATAGTGGTCTGTCCCCTATTTTCTTCCGGAAAGAAGCCGGCTAGCAATGACATGTGATATCGAAAGACCTGACCCTAAATTCTGCTTGAATGATTAGCTGCGTGGGAACACATAGAGTGATGCTCTTGCAATTTGTCGGAGACCATGAGGGGTTTGATTAAAAGTGACGTAATCGTTACAAGTAAGCAAAGTTGTAGAGCGGACTTCAGTCCGCAACTCATGCTGAAATATAGCGGTCTAAAGTCCGCTCTACAATAATGCAATTCATATTTACTTCACTTTCAACCAAAACCGGCCAGGGTAATTGTCGTTAACCGGTCAGGATAGTTGACGCCAGACAAGTATAAAGGGCTCGATTGAACCGAGATTGTACATTAGCCTATTTAATTTTGTACCAACGGGATCAGGTCTATCATTATCGCGTTTTAGCCTTTATTGCTATTTCAGATAGATTCATTTGTATTATTCATGGTGCATCCACATCGATAGGCTCTAATTATATGCTCGTGACCTACGCACTCAATCTTAAGCCAACTGGCCCACTTTTGATGCAAAGTACAGAGCTAAAACCAAGGCCTTTGGATCATCTGTTCGACGTGCTTCATGCGCATCACTTACCTATTTCTAGACAGTATCTGACCCCGAAGGGGGGTGTGTCTATTTTCAATAAAGCAGGTTTTAAATTTTCACTGTATGATTGGGTGACTATTTGATAATAACCATTACATAGATACTTTCCTGTACAGTGATTTCCAATTTTAAAGCCTTTCTAATGAGTCTCTGCTTTATTAGCTTAGTCGCTTGTAATGACGGGGTACTTAATAATCCCTATTCGGCAGCAGCGGTAGAAAATCAGGCGGTTTTGTATTCCTCATTTTCAGAGCGTCCCAAGCATTTAGATCCTGCCAAATCCTATAGTTCCAATGAATATGTCTTTATCGGCCAGATTTATGAGCCACCTTTTCAATACCACTATCTCAAACGACCCTATGAGCTAGAGCCTTTAACCGCGGCTCAAATGCCTGAGGTGATTTATTTAGATAGTGATGAAAATGTCTTAGCCAAGGATGCACCGGCGGAGAATATCGCCTATTCGGATTATATTATTGATATTAAGCCTGGTATTAAATACCAGCCGCATGCCGCCTTAGCTAAAGATGCGCAAGGCGAGTATTTGCACCATCAGCTGACGCAGGCGGAGTTGTCTGAGATTACTTTATTGAGTGATTTTACCCAGACTGGCACGCGTGAATTAGTCGCGGCTGATTATGTACATGAAATTAAGCGTTTGGTACATCCGCAAATTTCGTCACCGATCGGCGAGTTAATGAAGCAATATATTGCCGGTTTGGGTGATTACGCTTTAGTTATAAAAGATAAGCCTCGTACTGCGCTTAAAGATTATGAGATTAGTGGTGTGGAGGTGGTCGATAAGTACCGCTATAAAATTCGTATCAAAGGTAAATATCCGCAATTTATTTATTGGTTGGCAATGCCATTTTTTGCGCCGATGCCCTGGGAAGCGGATGCTTTTTATAGTCAGCAAGGGCTGATTGATAAAAATATTACCCTAGACTGGCAGCCGCTCGGCACGGGGGCTTTCATGCTAGAGGAAAACAATCCAAACCTGCGCATGGTGATGCTGAAAAATCCAAATTATCATGCTGCTTTTTATCCGCAAGAAGGTGCAGCGGGCGATCAAGAACAGGGTTTGCTGGACGATGCAGGTAAGCGTTTGCCGTTTATTGATAAAGCCGTTTATCGATTGGAAAAAGAAACTATTCCTTACTGGAATAAGTTTTTGCAAGGTTATTACGATGCTTCGGGTATCGCCTCAGATAGTTTTGATCAGGCAGTACAATTTACCGGTGATGGTGAGCTGGGTCTAACAAGCTCTATGCAGGAAAAAGGCATACAGTTACAAACAGCAGTCACTAGTTCTATTTTTTATATGGGCTTTAATATGTTGGATTCGATCGTTGGTGGCGACAGCGAGCGAGCACGAAAGTTACGGTTGGCCATTTCTATTGCTATCGATTATGAAGAATATATTTCCATCTTTATGAATGGCCGGGGGGTGACGGCGCAGGATGTGATTCCACCGGCGATCTTTGGTTTTAATGCGGGTGAGCAGGGTATTAACCCCTATGTCTATGATTGGGTTGGTGGACAGGCGCAGCGTAAACCTTTGCAGGCTGCTAAGCAGTTAATGGCGGCAGCAGGGTATGCAGAGGGTGTTGATAAAGAAACCGGGTCGGCGCTAATTTTATATCTGGATACTGCCGCGAGCGGTCCTGATGATCGGGCACGGTTAAATTGGTATCGCAAGCAGTTTGCCAAGCTCGGTATACAATTAGTTATTCGGGCTACCGATTACAACCGTTTTCAACAGAAAATGCTCAATGGCCATGCGCAAATTTTTATGTGGGGTTGGAATGCAGACTACCCTGATCCGGAAAACTTTTTTTTCCTTTTATATGGTGCCAACAGTAAAGTCTTGCATGGGGGAGAAAATGCGGTAAATTATCAAAATAGTGATTTTGATCGTTTGTTTAAGCAAATGAGTAATATGGAAAATAGCCCACAGCGTCTGGCTATAGTCAGAGAAATGCAGGAAATCATTCGTCATGATGCGCCGTGGGTGTATGGTTTTCATCCTAAAAGTTTTTCACTGTTTCATAATTGGTATCATAATTTAAAGCCTAATTTAATGGCGAATAATAAACTAAAATATCAGCGGATCGAGCCTCAGCTGCGGGAAGAGTCGCGTCAGCAATGGAATCAGCCAGTTTTATGGCCAGTGATAGGCATTATTGTTTTCCTGGTCTTGCTGATTCTACCAGCGATTCGCAGTTTTCAACGGCGTGCCAGAGAGACCATTAAATAATGTTGAACTATATTCTGCGCCGTTTTTTATACGCATTCCCTTTACTATTAGGGGTTAACATTCTCACCTTTGTGTTGTTTTTTATCGTCAATAGCCCAGATGATATGGCGCGTATGCAATTAGGGCAGAAGCATGTCACTGAGCAGGCGATTGATAACTGGAAGCAGCAGCGGGGTTATCATTTGCCGCTACTGCTAAATCAGCGGGAAACCGGGCTGGATAAAATTAAAGACACGATTTTTTATCAAAAATCCTTACGCTTATTCGCCTTTGATTTTGGTATTTCAGATAGTGGCAGAAATATAGGCCAGGATATAAAGCAGCGCATGTGGCCTAGTCTGGCGGTAGCTCTGCCTTCATTGCTGGTTGGCTTGACAGTTAATATCTGTGTTGCCTTGATGATGGTTTTGTTTCGGCAAAGCTATCTGGAGTTTAGCATCATCGTGCTGTGCATCATTATTATGTCGGTTTCTTCTTTATTCTATATTATTGGGGGTCAGTTTATCATCGGCAAACTACTGCTGCTGGTCCCTATCTCGGGCTACGATACCGGAATTAACGCCTATAAATTTCTTATATTGCCCGTGCTCATTAGTGTTGTCTCTGGTATTGGTGCGGGAGCGCGCTGGTATCGAACCTTGTTTTTAGAAGAAATAGAACAGGATTATGTGCGTACCGCACGAGCAAAAGGACTGACTGAAACACAGGTATTATTTAAACATGTGTTAAAAAATGCCATGATTCCTATATTAACGGGGGTGGTGGTTATATTGCCGTTATTGTTTATGGGCAGTCTGATTACTGAATCGTTCTTTAGCATTCCAGGTCTGGGTAGTTACACCATTGATGCCATTAAAAGCCAGGATTTTGCCATTGTCAGAGCCATGGTTTTTCTGGGGTCTGTGCTTTATATTATTGGCTTATTATTAACCGATATTTCCTATACCTTGGTCGATCCTCGGGTGCGCTTGTCATAAATTGGCAGTCAGGGGGGCTGTGAATCATGGTGGCCAGCTATGCGCCTCCTGCTACAGCACTGCTGACCAATAAAAACCCTGCCCCAATATTGGATGGTTGTTTTTTTGCAGGTGCCTAATGATGAGTTTGTAAGGAAATAACTTCATCCTGTCGTTAGGCATATTTCATTTAGAGTAGGCACTATTAATAAACTGTTGTTTTGCGTAAAATAACATGAAATTGATTAACATCAGGAAAAACGTTTTATTATGAATAACAAAGCAATGGCAATGGCGATAGGTCTCACCGCATTATCAAATATTCAGCTGACTGCGCAGGCCGCAGATGTTGATGCAGGAAGAGATGCTTTTGAAACCTGCAGAGGTTGTCATAGTTCCCCGGGATATAGCAATGTTTATCCTACATACTATGTGCCAAAAATTGGCGGGCAAGTCGCTAAATATACTGTTGCCGCTTTGACTGCCTATAAAGAGTCTAATCGTCCACACGGTACTATGATGGCCAATAGCTATGATTTATCTGAGAAGAAGATAGAGAATATTGCCGCTTATCTGGCAACTGTTACCGATGGTTCTACAAGAGCGAATGCTAATGGTGGTGATGCTGCGAATGGCGAGAAATTAGCCGCTACTTGTCTGGCTTGTCATAATGATGATACCAACGCAGGTGCAACTAACCCACGTCTGGCGGGGCAGCATGCAAATTACATGGAAAGAGCGATGCAGCAATACCAATCTGGCGCGCGTAACAATGCCTTAATGCAATCAATGCTAGAAGGATTATCCGCAGATGAGTTAAAAGATATTGCTGCTTATTTCACAAGCTTAAAAGGCTTAACTGCCACTAATTAATCAGTCTAGCGCGAGTCAAAACCAGGTAGATACTTTTTATCTGTCTGTTTTAGACGATAGAAAAACAACCCCAATAGTTCGAAAAATCAAGAGAAAAAACAATGGCAGAAACAGTAGAAGAGCTAACAGTCACCTATGAAGATGGTGGTATAGAAACCGTTAAAGAATTAGACAAAAAAGTACTCACAAAAGGTGCGTGGGCAACTGTTATCTATCGCTATAAAGATTGGAATAGAAGTAAAGAAGAGTACAGCCCTGACAAGTTTACGATACGCCGCTATCAAAAGCGCGATGGTGAGTATCAGCCAAAATCAAAATTCAATATCTCCAGCGAAAAGCAGGCCAGAGAAATTATTGTTGCTCTGCAAGACTGGTTAGAAGAGAAAGCTTAGGCGGCTGGAAACACACATCATTCATCCTTGCTGGTCTTTTTGTCTGTCATCAGCAAGGTAGCAATCGTTACGTAGCCAGCTATGCATCTGTTGCTACAGCACTGATGACAAAAAATTCTGCCCAAATATGGGACGATTATTTATTTTCAGGTGCCTTAGTTACTGATATCAAGCAAACAGCTTCCGGCGAATGCGTTCAAAAATACTCGGTTGTAGCAGGGCTTTTATCTGTAGCGTATCCGCCGCTTCGGGTGCCACTTCCTGTAATTTTTCGAATAAGGCTTCAGCCTGTTCGGTTTGCTTTTTCTGTATATGGTATTCGCACATAACTGACGTTAAGCCAGTATATTCAGTGATATGGAATTGGTTTCTTTTTGGATAAAGCGGTTTTAGCTCGAACTGATTAGCAAATATGTTGGGGATTTCATCGGGATTATTTTCAGCTAAACATAAGCGTGCATAATTGCAGCGTGCAAACAGGTTTTTTGGATTCTTCGCATAATTTTCGGCAATCATTTGCTTTTGCTTCTTTGGATCGACACGTCCATAGGCAATGGCCAGACAACTATAAATTAAGGGCAGAGGATACTGCTGTTTTAACTCCAGTAACCTGGGAATCGCTTCTGCGCTATTTATCGGCGCTATTTCAGAAAGGCGATTAAATTCATCCTGTATCTCCTGTGGGAGATTGCGAAAGCGTTGGTCTAAAATAGGCGCATTCGTTAGTTCATAGGACTCTTCGGCCGCTCTGTTGTAACTAGTGATGTTGGCTGTGGCTCTGCTAGAATTTCTGGTTTTTTGTGACATACAGGATACTTGATTGTGGGCTAGAACGATTACTTGAATACGTCGATATCAGGCTTTAAATTAGGCCATTTGCTAAAAGCAAAGAACCATATTATAACAATATTCAAGAAAGGGATTAAGAGGCATAGGATGAAAAGTTTAGGATAGCCTGCCTTTTCGACTATTCTGCCACCTAGGAGGCTGTCCGAGAATAGAGACCCTACTACGGAAAAATCCCTTTTGGCCATTTTTCCCGAACATTTTCGTTAAAGAGCGCAACTATTCGCCTCAAATTTTCGAAAAAACTGACTCAAAAAGGCTTTCCCTCGCTACGGCTTCTATTCTCGGACAGCCTCCTAGCCACAGAGTAAACAGCATAAACAGCAAGATTAAAAAATATTCCATTATTCCTGCTCCTCAATTTTTAAGTTAGGCCAGGGAAGCAACGCTAGCTGTAAAAAAATCAGTAATAAACCCAGTCCCGGTAAAAATACTAATAGACCCCAGGTTAGGAGGCTGTCCAAGAATAGAGACCCTACTACGGAAAAATCCCTTTTGGCCATTTTTCCCGAAAATTTTCGTTAAAGAGCGCAACTATTCGCCTCAAATGTTCGAAAAAACTGACTCAAAAAGGCTTTCCCTCGCTACGGCTTCTATTCTCGGACAGCCTCCTAGATGAAATCCCGCTTTTTTATAAATCAGGCACACCGGGACAAGTATCATCAGGCCAACGATGATCATGCGCCCGAGTTCGGGAAAAATAAACATAACTTACTCCAGAGATAGTTTGCTATCAGGCATACAAGCCTGGCATGCAGTGTTAAGAACGTGTACAAAATAATTCAAGCAACTCACGGGGCTTTGTATCCGTCTTCTGTGTTGCAGAAACAGTGACCTAGCGATGCTCTTGTTTCTACGCCTTGAAGATGAATAAAAATCCTGCGCCAGGTGCCTTATTCCTTGCGTGTGCGATCCTGTGATACTTTTGTCTGCTACAAGCGTATCCGTTCCATCAGGTAGCAGAGGCAGTCCTGACGGATAACACGCTCATCTAGGGTTAGCATGGAAGGCATGGTGTTGCGTCTTATTTGTAATTGTTGATTATCAATTTTGAAAAATTGCCTGGTGACGTCATGCCCTTGTTCATTGATAGCAGACAATGGCATAGCATCGTTGGATTGTACCGAGCCGAAGCAAGTTCCCGCTGAAATTTCAGTAAAATTCATGCGTTCTATTCCGCTATCAAAAAATAAATCAGCACTGCTATCACTAAAGCTAAAAGAGTGACCTTCCTGAATTTTTACCTGTGCAGTGGTATGGAATAAATCTATATCCTGAGTGAGGACAGGATGAGTCGTTAGTTCGCTTATGTGAATACAGTCCTTTAGATAAGCATAAGCATGGTCAATGCCATATTGCTGTCCAGGACGACCACATTCCAGAGTCACTGCAGGACAGATTTCAGCAAAGGCAGCGGATTGTACGCCAAGCGGCCTTAAAAAATAAACCACCAGACGACCAAATAAGTTAGCCAGATGTAAATAGCGATTATCCAGTTTGTTAATACAGGCATAATGAGGGTTTAAACCGGTATTATTGTGTATATCAATACTGGCAAAGACCTCTTTTTCGCACATAATATCAACGATCTCTTTGGCAAACTGAGTTTCCGGGCAGTCTGCTATTTCTGTTCCAGGCCAGATCCGATTGTAATCAGGCTGCGAGTCTAGCCTGCGTAGTCCTGATTCTGCGGCGCGTGTATTGCCAAAAAAAATAGAGAGTGAGCGCGGTAGCTCTTGTGTGGCATATTGATTAAGTAGGCGCTGAAGGGCTAAAAACCCGGTAGTTTCATTGCCGTGCAATAACACCGAGATAAATAACGGGTGCGTTCTTTTTCCCTGTAAATGTAATAACGTGGGTTGCGGGAAAAGAGCATGTAAATCTTTTGCTTCACAGCTCAGCAATGCCTCGGGGTAAGTGTCTATTTGATTGATTTTCATGGTGTTAAGATATTGCCCACTGACTAACAGGTAGTTCGGAATATTGATGTTCTAAATAGGCTCGAGTCATCGTTTGTAAAGTAGCATTAGGCTGTTGCATAAAGAGACGCTGCCATTGGCTCCCCGTTTTTTTGCTGGCGATACGCTGTTCAATAATAGTTAAATAGCTGTCAATATCAGCGCTATCTAGGTTTAATGAATGCAAGCCTTTTCTGGCTCTGGGTAATAGATCTGCGAGTATTATTTTTTGTAAATTCTGCTTGTTGCCATCAAACCAGACGATATTGCTATCCAAGCCAAAACGAGCCGCCTGATAAAAATTATCTTTTGCCTGGGCAAATGCTAACGGTAGTCCCTGGTCAGTAATTTCATCACTGAGATTTTTAGTGAGCCCATAATAAAATGCGGCATTGGCTATGGAATCTATAATCGTAGGCCCTGCCGAGGGTGTGCGATGTTCAATTCTGATATGCGGGGTATTGTCGTCATCAAACCCAATTAAAGGCCTGTTCCAGCGCCAGATCGTGCCATTATGTAACCGTAAATGTTCAAATTGTTCAATCGGGCCATTAAATAATTCAGGCAATAAAACCGGGAAATGATCCAGATTTTCCTGGAAGCACTCCATGATTGAATTACGGGCAAAATCCGACCCAAAGCTAACTCGTTTTAATGGGCCATGTACTGCACCGCCGTAACCGCCAGTTTCTATTGCCTGCTCAAATAAGGGGATACGCGACTCATGCCACAGGTTTTTACCGAATAAATAAGGCGCATTGGCACAACTGGCAACAATGGCAGCGGAAGCGATAATGGACGCATTGTAAAAATGATGTGCAGTATCGAAAGGTACCTGAGTATGGAGCTGTAATGAGGTCGTTGCAGATTCGAGCATGACATCATCATGGTCAAATTTTAAATGCTCTATCCCGACTATATCCAGGTTAATGGGTTTGCCACGCGCTTTTAAAATTTGCTCATTTAATACGCGGTAGCGATTCATATCTGACATATTGAGCAAAGTCATGTCCGAGGGCTTTAGCGTAGGCAGAGTACCTATAATGAGAATATGATTATTTAGCTGCTGTGCATGCAGGCAGGATTTTTCCCAGGTCTGGGTAAGGTTTTGATGTAAGGTGCTGAGTACATTGCCGGTCAGTTTTTGGGGAATGCCATTGAGTTCTATATTAAATTTCGCAAGCTCAGGGAAGGCGAGGGGATCGTTAAGGTTTTGCAGAAATGAAATATTATTAGCAGCGGCTTGCATCTGATCATCGATCAGCCAGGCTTCAATTTCAAAACCCGCTGTTGGCGCCAGCTCAGAGAATTGCCTGTTGGCTATTAATTTTTTTAATAGCTGGGTTTCCTCGGTGAGTTTTTGAAAAAAAGTCTTAAAGTGATCAGCATTGAAAAGCGTTAAATTTACTTCCTGTCCCATAAATTAACTACCTCTTGCTGTTAGAGTAATGTTGATGATTATTTTTAAAAGCATTAACCAGGGTGGCTATTTGATAGTTAAGCATACTGCCTTTGGCTATGAGTTCGGGTGAAGAAACCTGAACGAACCCCACTCATTCTACTTTTTCCTAACGATACGCCAATACCTGTTAGACCGCAATAGACTTGAGTTAATTGGCAAGCAAATGCACTGTGAATGGCATGTTAGGAAATGAATAAGAGAAAGAAATTTTGTAACGACTCAGTGAAGCTAAGTCGTGCAATGAAATTATAAAGCACATCCAGCTAACTTCCGCTCAAAGACCCGCGTCATTGCCTGAGTTGCACTTAGACCTTGTTTACGGCCAATTGATAAATAAGCTCTGAGACGACAAATTATCTAGGAGGCTGTCCGAGAATAGAAGCCGTAGCGAGGGAAAGCCTTTTTGAGTCAGTTTTTTCGAACATTTGAAGCGAATAGTTGCGCTCTTTAACGAAAATGTTCGGGAAAAATGGCCAACAGGGATTTTTCCGTAGTAGGGTCTCTATTCTTGGGCAGCCTCCTAGGTGCCCTGGGTACTGAGAAAGCATCCCGTTCACTGATTATTGGACGTCTTATACAGCCAATGCCGCTTAGCATTTATATTAATGCCTGTTTCATTGGCCAACCGTTGCGCTCGATACTTTGTCACTACCCTTGAAATATCCATATCAACAACGGTCTAAAACCCTATCAAGAACTATTTTATTTATTGACGCTGAGTCGTTACAATGTAATTTAAAAGAAGTACGTGCTTAGACAACGCAAACCATGACTGATAGTATTGTGCTAATAATGACTAGCTTTGCTTCTATGGTGCGCCGTACTTTGATTGTTGAAGGTAATACTGGTTTTTCTTATGTTGAGTTTGTCAGGATTTTTTTCAGTGAGATTGATAGCTTTTTGTAGCCTTGCCGTTTAAAAAGAGAGAGGTATATTATGAATGAGAAAATTGCACATAAAGCAGTTCTTATCTATCCGGAATTTGATACCCAGAATACTTTCTGGAGTTATGCGCAAAGCCTGAAAATGTATGCTCCTGCTAGCGAGTTCGGATTGCCCAAACGCTTATTGCCACCGCTGGGCTTAATGGGCTTGTTCAACCATCTTAAGCCCTTTTATGACGAGCT